>JABUBO010000002.1_pt1 | contig 251044 bp, 298 predicted proteins | sample 7240361 | NCBI WGS metagenome assembly JABUBO01 (sample SAMN07256346, study PRJNA390944) | subsurface metagenome | isolation source: Methane hydrate marine sediment | place: Pacific Ocean: Eastern North Pacific, ODP site
GCGAGGACCAACATCTCTCCGGCCGCCGAATCTTCCGCCGTATGCCATTTTTCTAACACTCCTTTTTTTCTCAGACACGGTTTGAAAAAACAGTTAAGCTGTTCTCCTCCCGAGATTTTCCACGAGAGATCTAACGTGTCCTTGTCGCATTGGACTTGGATGCTTAAATAGGCCACGGTTTCCGTTTATTATGGGTAATACTGACGAAAATCATGAAAAAGTTAAAATTTAACCTGCTTTTTAATGCCCATTTATGTGCAAACAATGGAATTCATGTGCAAGAAGTAGTTTATGTGCAAAGCCGCTTCAGCTCGGGATCGGACAGGGGTGCAAGGAACAAATTTGCCTTCACTTAACCTTGGCTGCCACCCGCTCGATGCGCTCCTCCATCGTCCGAAGCTCATCCAAGCGCTCGTCTATGCGGAGTGTCGTGACCACGCGCTTGGCACCGGCATCGATGACGGCTCGGTGCGCCGCCTTCGCGATCTCCAGCACGGTCTCCAAATCCGCCTCAAAGACAGTGCTCGTCGGGCAGAGTCGGTACTTCACTCCAGCCCGCTTGACCTCGCGTAGGGCGGTCGCGATGTAATCACTCAAACTCGTGCTCGAAGTCCCGATCGGCACCACCGAGAGCTCGGCTACCACAAATCGTTTCAATACCTCACCAATTAGTCATTAATATGTGAACCCAATAAGTATGCGCGGTGAACGAGTGTACCTCGTACTTGGTTGCGGTGATGTCGGATTTTCGGTGGCGAGCAGACTCAAGAAGCGCGGCGTGGAGCTAGTGGTGGTCGATAAGAACATCAAAAAAATCGAATTGTTCAAGAAGATGGGCTACAGCGCTTTCGTGGGCGACTTTTGCCTGCTCAATGTGCTCAAAGATGCCGGAATCTCACGGGCGGAGGTCATACTTCTCATGGTTCCCGATTTCCGCACTACCGGGCGGGCGCTGGGGGCAATCAACCGCTTGAAGGCAGAGCTGAAGATAGACCCTGTAGTGGTCGCTCGAGTTCTGGACGAGGCTGAGACGGTGGAAGTTAAGCGCTTGGGTGCCAGCGATGCTCTACCCTCATCCCAAATCCTCGCAAACTTCACTCTCAGTAGGTTTGAGGAGTTGAAAGGGATGGTGAAAGAAAAGCGCCTACGCGCACTGCTTCGGGAACTCAGCGGGGGAAGGATAGCGATCGTACTCCAGACAAACCCCGATCCAGACGGAATCGCGAGCGGTGTGGCGCTGAAGCGTTACGCTAAAGCGTTTGGGATAGACGCCGACATCATTTACGATGGAAGCATAGGGCACCAGCAGAACCGCGCCCTCGTTAATTTGCTCGATTTGAATCTACTCCGTGCCGAGGACATCAAGTTCAACAACTATACTGCGTTTGCGCTCGTCGATGTGGCGACCCACGCTAACTGCGCCCTCCCCAAAGATATCTTGCCCACCATTGTGATCGACCACCACCCCGTGCCCTCTAGCGAGGTGCATGCGAGGTATCAAGACATCACGATCGTCGGGTCCACATCGACGCTCTTGACGAATTACCTCAGGTACGCTGCGGTGGAGATTGACGGAGCAACTGCAGCCGCGCTTGTGATCGGGACACTAACCGACACCATGAACTTCACCCGGGGAACCACACCCACCGATTTCGACGCATTCGAACACCTCATGAAGCTGGCGGACGTTGAGCTGCTCGGGAAGCTCCAGTCCCCGGCAATTTCGCCCGAGGCCCTTGATGTGCTCGCGCGCGCCATCAAGGGGAGCAAACTCAATGGGGGCTATCTGATAACGAACGTCGGCGAAGTTGATGATCGGGACACCCTCCCCCAAGCCGCGGACTTCCTGCTCAAACGAGAGGGGGTGCAGACGGTGCTGGTCTACGGGATATGGAACAACTCGGTTTGCGCTTCGGCTCGAACGAACGATATAGCGATACATCTCGGGCAGGCACTCAGGCAGGCCTTCGGCGAAATCGGCTCGGCGGGGGGGCACGCGCGCATGGCCGGAGCGATGATTCCCCTCAAGGCCATTAAGGCAAAAAGCAAGCGAGTCCTTAAGCGCGCGATAGATCGACAGGTGGGGCGAAAGTTCTTCGAGGTAGTTGGGGTCACCAAGCCAAGCAAGCGGAGAAAGACTAGGCCGAGGAGCAAGCGTTAATTTTTGTTTGACCGGTGAGGGACGCTCGTATGCGATATCTGCGGGAGGCTCTTCGCAGCGTGCTCACCCCCAAAGAAATTGAGCTCCTCCCCGCTGGCTTCAATCGCGTCGGCCACATCGCGATTATCTCCCTGCCCCCACAGCTCCTGCCCAAACAAGGCGAAGTTACGCGGGCGTTGCTTGGTCTTAGAGGGGTGCGGACCGTCGCGCTTCGGGAAGGCGTGATTTCGGGACGATACCGCAGGCCGAAGCTGAAGGTCATCGCCGGCGACCCATCTACGGAGACTGTGCACCGTGAGAATGGCTGCCTGTTCAAACTCGATGTTGCTCAGGTGATGTTTTCATTGGGCAACGTTTACGAACGTGCACGCTTGCCAAAGCTCGTCCAGCCGGGTGAGGTCGTCGCCGATTTGTTTGCAGGGGTTGGGCAATTCAGCATCCCCATCGCGAAACACGCGAGGCCGAGCCGGATTTACGCAGTCGAACTGAATCCCGTCGCCTATGGTTACCTGCGCGAGAACATCAGGCTGAACCGAGTCGGGCATGTCGTGAAACCGCTGCTGGGCGATTGCTCGACGGTCGCTCCTCGGGGTGTCGCGGATCGGGTGATGATGGGCATCCTGCATGTGATCCATCGCTATCTCCCGCTGGCGCTCGAGGTGCTCAAACCTAGCGGAGGTGTCATCCACTATCACGAGAGTGTGCCTTCAGAACTGCGGTTCGAGCGGCCGGTCAAACGCGTGTTCGACGCAGCGGCTGGGCGCGAGGTTGAGATTTTGGGCAAGCGCGTCGTCAAGCGTTATGCGCCCGGCGTCGACCATGTTGTCATCGATGTAATGGTCGGGAAAGCGAGCGGTAAAAATATCCCATCTTAAAATTCTGGTGTCCTATTTAGGACACTACGCTACGGGTCTGCCGCCTTTGAGCATGACTTCCCTTCCGCCGTCGCCCTCATCGTAAAGCACCCAAGTGAGCCGGGGTGTCGCTGCGGACATGCGCCTCACCGTTAGAACGACCCGCAGCCTTTCCTCGTGGTTGCGGACTTGGGTGAAGCCCCATCGAGCGTCGCGCGGCTCCATTTCTTCGAGGATATCCGACTTCCGCCACAGCTTGATGCGTTCATTAAAACTGCGCTGCGCATTGAACTCCTCCTTAAGGGCTCGAAGCGCTCGGAGTTCCTCGGGGCAAACGGCTTCAAGGGTCTGATAATGAATCAGTTCCATCTTTCCCGCCGAGGCTTTGGGTGTAGGTTATTTATAAAAGGGAAAACTAGCGCACACACCACTCGACGACTGATTTGAAGAGCTCGCTTCCGTCCGCTGGCTCCAGCCTGAACTCGTTCCCACTCTTTTCGTAGCGCCCCGCCACTAGCTCGGGGTCGGCCTGCTCGAACTTAAAGCGCTTGAGTTCCTTAAGCTTCAAAGGCACCGAAATCAAGCCTGTCTTAAAATGCATACTGTAGGGCGCGCGAACGTCGCCCATTGGTTTGATAATCGACGCGTCAAACAGGACCTTGTCGACACGGGCCTCCTTCTTCGCCGTCTCGGTCGTCGTCAGCCCAGGCAAGCGCTCCGCCACGCGCGACTCTGTGAATCGCACGATGTCCGCGTAGAAGCTGAAAAAATTTCGCTCCCGCCGCCCGGTCCGAAGTTGCTTGGGTTTATAATTTTTAGGCAGATCGTGCGGCTTGAACTGCGCCCAGATTTGGAACCCGCGCGAACCCGAGAACTTGACCGCTGGATCGATGCCGTATCCGGAAAGCACCTCGTGTGCCGCCTCGACGACCTGCTTTGTTCTTTCCACAGGCACCTTTTTCCCTGCATCGAAATCGATCACGAGCCAGTCCGGACGATCGCTCCCCACGCGGTGAATGTAAGGGATAAAATCTATTCCGTGCACGTCGAGCCACCGCTGCACATCCTTTTGGCTTTTTATCGTGATGTACCGGGGGCCGAGTTTGCGCTGAAGCCACGCGCGCCCGGTGAACAGGCGAAAAACGGAAACCCAGCGGTCACGGCAAAACTCGAGCATGGCATCAATCACACGGGGGTAGTACTGCTTTGCCCGATAGACCTTGAGATAGTCCTGGTTTAGCTGCTCCCCGATTTCCCGCCACCGCTTGTCGAAGTACTTGCGCCCGACATCGGTGATTGCGTACTCGCCACCGCGCTCCTCGAGTAGGCCCTTCTTTACCAACTCACCGAGTAGCTCACGCGCCTTGCGCTCCTCGAATTTTTCACCCGCGTCTCGGCTGAGCTTTTCTTGGATGTGCGGCACGTCGACGAACTTGCCGCGACGCTTGATAGCTAGGGTCATCAGCGCATGGTCCTTGGGAGTTGCCTTCACCAAGTAGCCCGCCTAAAATCCCTCAAGCTTCTCGCCCAGCAGTTTCTTGGCACATCCCCAGCACACGAAGCTGGCTTTTGTCTCACCCGGCTTCACTACTTTGAGATAAGCGGCGTCGTAGCTCATGATTGAGATGCCCTTACCACAAAGCTTGCACTTCAGCCTCTTCGTTCGCATGGCCATCGAACTTACTAAGCGCTCGAAATTTATAGCTTCTACGCAAAAGCGGTATCGGGTCCAAAATGCTTCCAATCCTGCGCCCCCCGAAATTCGACCTCGACGATCTGGCCCGGCTCCAGAAGCGGATAGCAAAACGAGTTGTCAAAGAGGATCGCTTCAGAAATCTCGAAACTATCGCAGGTTGTGACATTTCGTTTGCGCGAGGAAATCTTGCCTACGCTGCCTGTGCGGTGCTCGATTACAAAAGCCTTGAGGTGCTCGAACGAAAAACCGTCGCGGTCCGATTGAACTTTCCATACATCCCAACCTTCTTGGCCTTTCGAGAGCTCGAGGGGATGCTGAAGGCCGTCGAAGGGTCGGAAGCAGACGTTTACATGGTGGGGGCCCAGGGGCTTGCCCACCCTCGACGAGCAGGTTTAGCCTGTCATCTCGGCGTTGCGCTCAACAAGCCCGCGCTGGGTGTCGCGAAAAGCAGGTTGTGCGGCGAAGCAGCATCACCATCCAAAAGGAAGGGGGCACATTCGACGCTCAAGGATGGTGACGAAATCGTTGGAGCAGTACTCAGAACCCAACCCAATGCAAAGCCCGTCTACGTGAGCATCGGTCACAAGCTCTCGCTCAAAACCGTTATTAAAATCACGCTCAAAACCACACGCAAGTATCGCTTGCCCGAGCCGCTCCGCGCGGCGCATAAGCTTGCAACTGACACCATGAGAAAATCTAAGCTTTAAATCTGAGTACACACATGTGCATAGATGCTACCATGAAGCTGGGTCTTTCGAGCCTGCCTTTCGTCCACGCTTCGATTGAGGAAGCGATTCGTGCGAGCGCTAAGCTCGGTGCCGAATGTGTTGAAATAGTTTATGATGTTCCCCACTTCCCGCCGGGCTACGACAACCGCAAACTCCCCAATATAAAGGAACTCCTAGACACTCATGGGCTTCAGGTTTCAGTTCACGCGAGCTTCTGGGATTTGAATCCAGCCAGTCATCACCGCGAGCTCTGGGAGCTGACGCTAGAGCAGGTGCGGCGAAGCATCAATGCCTGCCGCGCGTTAGGCGGAGAAATCGTGGTAGTCCATTTCGGGAAGTGCCCCATCCACGTGACAAGAGGATTCCTCGAGGGGACAAAAAGGCGATATCTAAAATTCATCAAGCAATGCCTCTCCTACGCGCAAGAGCGGGGCGTGACTTTGGCGCTCGAAAACGCTGGGGGCCAACCAAATATCTACCCATCGACCGCTGAAGAACTCGGAAAATTTGTGGCCGGACTGGAAGGAGCCAAAATAACGTTCGACATCGGACACGCGCATCTAGCCGAGCGAAGAACCGGAAGGAAGGATACCGGAGCTGCGATTGCCAGATCTATTGAGGCCCTTCGCGAACATCTGATCCATGTGCACGTGCATGATAACCACGGCATGGAAGATGATCACCTGCCGCCGGGTGATGGCGATATCGACTTCAAACCCGCAGCTGACGCCTTGCGAGCGATAAACTATGATGGGCTGCTGATAGCCGAACTCTGGAACCCAGCAAATCCGCCGGAGGCAGCCCGAAAGGGGATAAAAAAGACCAGAGATATCTTCGGGTAGCTATCCAAACTCCGCGACCACCGTGGTGAAAACTGGTCCTCGAACATCGATCCGCTTCTTGTTCGCGGTGATGTAGCGTTGTGCTGCCTCGTCAATCACCAAGTTGATGTCGCTGGGCAATTTTGCTGCTCGAACGCGCACCTTCACCTGCTTCTTGCCACTCTTTGCAGCTCGCTCGATTTCCTGCGCCGCGAGGGCCGCGAAAGCGCTGATGTAGCTGATGCCGGTTGAGACCCCTTTCTCCCGCACAGAATTCAAAAATTCATCTTTTTCCCAACCCTTGGGTGGCACACCTATGACATTGCCCTCATAAACGTAAATCTCGTTGAAGCCCGCTGGCCCGATGAGCTTCGTGCCACGCTCGGGTTCTACCACCCGCACGATGACTCGCTTGCCCCCAAGCTTACCCCCAAATGCCTTGAACTCGCATGGACTCGGCTCGTCGGCGTGCCGCTGCGCTACTTTGACAATCGCCGTGACTATCGCCCGGCCAGTCTCGGTGCCCGGCTCACGCTCGCACTTTATCATGCCCACCAGCTCTTTGTCTGAGAACGCGGCGGCTTTGTAGATATATGGATACATCAACTCGCGTATATCGGTCTCACCCGTTTGAATCATTAGCACGCGCTCGAGCCCTATGCCGAGGTTGAAGACAGGGTAAGAGATGTCATAATTGCTGAGCGTGATTGGGCTGTAAAATCCCGCATCGCCCACCTCTATGAACTCGCCTGTCTTGGGGTGTTTGACGAAAATCTCGAACTCCATTTGTGGTGCATAGTACTTCGAAGTCGCAGTTTTTATCGAGAACTTCACCTCCGCGAACCCCAGCTTGTCCAATATTTTTCGGGTTATTCGCTCACCGTCCTCAAGGCTTATCTTTTCAGCAGCGATGACCATCGAGGCTGTCCACGACTCATAGAGATGCGTAGGGTCGAGCCTCTGCTCCCGCCTGAACTTTGGACCGATTGAGAAGAGCTGGAGCGGCAGCGGCTCGCGTCGCTGTAGCTCGCGTAAAACCAAAAACCAACCCGCCGTGGTGTGGGAGCGTAATGTTAGGTCCATCGGCACGGGCTTCAGCTCCCTAAATTCCCCAAAAAGCGCAAGTAGCCCGGTTGCCTGCTCCTCGCGTATGCCTAGCTCTTTCACCATGACCTCGACCAAGTCGTCCGCCACTATCTTTCCCCGTTTGTACCACCTGAAGATCCCTTGAAGCTTCTCAACCTCCTTAAAGTCCGGTATCAGCTCGCGGATTTCTTGGATTTTCTTGCGGCTGATGCCTATGTCCGGGCGCTCCAGCCCCGCGAGGAAGAAAATGCGGTCCAAGATTACCGGTGCCTCCGGACCGAATTGCTTTGAAACCTCAGATTTCTCGATTATCATTGGGACAACGATTTCACTAAATCCAAGGTCCAACAGGGACTGTCTAACTTTAGAGATGAGGTCGAACAAGGGATGTTTCCTTCGTTTGTCAGCTAAACTAAAGAGCTTGCCTTTCTTCTTTAACAGCTTTGCTGAATCTAGCCAGGCTTTTTCGTAGTTTTTATCTGCTTCTTTCTTGATCTTCTTGATGTCAAATTTAGGCATTCTCAATCCCACCCGGCAGTTGGATATTCTCATTTGCTAGTGAATATTCAAATGGCTTAATAATGCTGGTTGGGTTCTTTCTCCTAACATTTTTTTCTTCTTCGTTGCACTAAATTCATTTTCAAAAGTTGGCGCAAGATTGTTTGACCGTATGATTCGGAACAGCCCAATAACCTGCTAATCCCTGCTGCGGTATCAGCATAATTTCTCAAATGCTCAATAGCGCCGACATGCCATTTCGTCTTTTTGAATTCCCCCTTCATAAGCATGAGGGAATCGTTTACTTTCCTGCATATTGAATTTTTCTCAAAACTTCACCAACCTTCCTGCAACACCACAAATACAACACCCCAAGATTCAACAGAACCAAAAATTGCCCCCTTATAAACAACCTCCACCCAAAGCCTCGGTGGAATAAATAGGCAGAACAATGTGCCAAGACAAAGGATGTGAAAGAGCTTGAAGATAGAAGTTAGAAAATTGATGAGCACGACGAAATTGAAATACATTAGTTGCAGCATCTTAGCATTGGTGATCATTGGAACAACTTTTGTAAGTAGTTGCGCGGCCGAACATGAGCCGAAATTCACGCGACCAACAGCTACTCCGGTTTCAATAGAAAAAAACACTGCCACGATATCTAAAGTCATAGACGGTGATACAGTAGAATTAGAAACGTGGAAAAGAGTTAGGCTACTTGGTATAAATGCACCAGAAATGGGACAACCGTATCACGAAGAAGCCACGAATAGATTAAAAGAGTTGATAAAAAACAAAACTGTAATTTTGGAAAGTGATGTTGAGGATAAAGATCGATATGAAAGATTTTTGAGATACGTATTTCTTGACAACAAGAATATCAATGTGAAAATGGTTGAGGAAGGGTATGCCAATGTTTACCTCATCCCACCAAATACAAAATATGAAACTGAACTGAGGAAAGCGGAAAACAAAGCAAAAACTGCTAATAGAGGGATATGGCAAACTTCTGAGAATCTATTCGGATGTACCAGTATTCTCTACTTCCACTGGAACGCAGAAGGAAACGATCATAATAACTTAAACGATGAATACGTTGTTTTCAGAAATACTTGTTCCCAATCAATCGACATGACGGGCTGGACAGTTAAAGATGAAGCAAATCACATATACACTTCCCCCAGTTTTGTTTTGGAGAGCAATGCCGAGGTAACACTTTACTCAGGATGTGGAACAAATACGAGAACAGAATTGTATTGGTGTAACTCTGGCGCGATTTGGAACAACAATGGCGACACATTATTTTTAAGGGATGCGAATGGGGGGTTGGTATTGAGCTATTCATATCAAGGATTCGGTTAAAATTTGCTCTTTTTTGTCTAAGCGGCGCCGAAGATAATTAAGTTACTGAAGAAGAACCATCTTTACTTTCTCCTCCGATTCACACGTTCAAGAGTACGTTCAAGCTTTCGCTGCCTGATGGCAATCGTGAGGTCCCCCCGCGTGTGCTCAATCACTCGCCGAACCATGTCTTGCTTCCGCTTCATCCCGGGTAAAATAGCATCCGGGTAGTCAAACTCCATCAACAGCTCAAAGATTTCCTCCATGAGCTTGAGTGCACGCTCTGCCCGTTCGACCTTATCAGCCCTTATCAAGTCGAGCGCGTGCCTTCGGAGCTCGCCCACAGTATCCGCGAGGGCTGCGAGGTAAGGTTTATAAGGGATGCTAAGCTCCTCGGGCGTCAACAGTTTTCCATCACGGATTAGTGCCCGAACTAGCGTGGCTTCACCGTACTCCTGGTAAGCCGCGAGGATGATGCCAGAATTAGCTAGGTGAGGCTCAGCCTTCACCGCTTCCGTAAGAGTCGCAAGTGTATCGCGAGACTTTGCCAAGAACTCGTCAGCGCTAGATTGATCCTCCCGATGAGTCGCGGCTATGGCCCGGGCGGAGAGCCGGATAACCTCTCGCGAGACATCCAGCACCTTCTCACGAAGCTCCTCTTGGGCGTCGAAGTGCTTGCGCATCCGTTGGAGCATTTCCCTCAAGTTTACCCCTATCTACCTAGGCGGCCGGCCTATTCAAGGCTTACGCAAAAGGGACAATGTAAATAACTAGCGCCTTGTCTACCGCCCGCTGAACTCCTTGCTCACCTTCAAAATATTCGTCTTAAAATAACGCGTCTTCGTTATCGCGTGCTTCCGTTCGAGGTTGTTTACGAGGGCGCTTAGCTTGGACTTGGACATGTCGAGCTCGCGCCTGAGCTTGTCTTGACGGGCTTCTCCCGCGCGCAGGATGGCCTCAAAGACGAGACGCTCGTCCGGGGTCAAGGTCATCAACGCTACTCGCATGGTACGCTCGGAAGCGTAGCGTTTGAATAAAAATACGAGCACCGCCGCAATTGATCCAGAGACGGCCACCATTACCGCGATCGCGATGACAATCGAGTATAGTTCCAAGCCGGGAGTTGGTGTTATCACGTAAATCAGCGCGCCCAAGCAAAGTTGGAGCACCACGACCAACGCAACTATGCCAAATGATTCCCTAAGCGTCATCGGTTGACCATAATTTTTGAGCACTGTAGCCGTATAAATTTTTAGAAGCAAATGGGCCCAAACCCAAAAATCAGGATTATTAGGTTTATTTGAACGATAAGAAGGAAAAATAATAGGTTTTTACTTACAAATCGACCCCTAGGTCCAGAACTGAATTAGAATTGGACGGTCTTTCGGGATTTGGTAAATACCCCTTTTTACAAAATGTTACCTAACAATCGATGAACCGCGCGCGCTATAGGGGCCGCACGGGGAGGCTAAACTTGAACGAAAAGGAGGGATAAAAAAAAATGTTTGGACCTGACCAAAAGGGTGTCGCGGCGATAACGGCAGTGATAATCGTTGCCGCATCAATTGGCGCGGGAGTGGCAACTCCTGTGATAGTGGACGCTGCAGACGTCGACCCCGACTCACCGTTCTACGGGCTTGAGCGCCTAGGCGAGCAAATTCGGATGGTCGGCGGCGAAGATCAGATGAAAGAACGCTGGGGAGAGTATGTCAGTTTAGTAAATCGCGGAAAGGGCCTAGCTCATAAGAGCATACTCGAAGAATTCGTGGAGAAAATGCACGATGTTGTTCCAGGGGATGTTGAAACGAAGCAAGAAATCGTGCAATGGATGCAAGAGCAAATGCCCAGAGTTGGCATGGTGCAGCTGAGGTTGTGCAAAGAAATATGCCAGCAGCTCAAGCAAGACCTTGATAACACGCCCGAAGCGGAGTGGATCGAAAACTGCATCCGAGAGTGTGAAAACTTCGAAGAAAACTGGGACAAGCACGAGCTACGCACACAAATCCAGGCACGTTTGCGTCTGATCAGGGAAAGAATAAAGAACGTCATGAATATTTATCGCGCGCAAATCCACAAACCGATGGACGTAGACGTATATTTTGACATCGATAATGTGCTTGTCGATGTAGATGTCACGGCGAACGTTGAAATTGACATAAACGCAGAAAATCTCCCAGACCTAAGTGAGGCATTCGAAAATAAGCTGGAAGAGTTCGATAATTTGCTGGCCGAAGTCCAAATAATGCTAGAGGGCGCCCCAGAAAATGCCCACGGCAAGCACGCAGCGGAACGGTTGGTTGAAGTGGCCATTAATCTCAAGGACAAAGCGGTGGCCGGTTTCGAAGAAGGGAAAACTAGAAGAGCACTTGCCCTCATCCACGCCGCAAAAGTTCACCTTGGCAACGCTGAGATGATCCTAGAAAACGCTGACGAGTGGGAGCCCGAGTTCTCAACCCAGTGGAACACATGGAGAAATCAGTGGGAAAACATGAGACAAGAATGGACCGGAGAGGGTATCTGGGAGAACATCATTGAAAACTACAACCGATACGCTGAAACTGTTAGAAAGCGGTGGGAAGAAGAAAAGCGTAAAGGCCCTGCATGGTAATTCTTCTTAAAAAGACAAGATATGATGAGAAGAACCCACCGCTCATGCTTTTTTTAACAGTACCACCCGGCTTGGCCTGGACTCTCCTGCGATAGAGTAACCGGTCTCCCTAGCTAACTCTCTGGCGAACCCATTTACCTCATCGTACAGGGGCATGTTTTCCATCATCAGTCTCCTTCGAGAAAACCCGACAACCATATAGGCCTTGGCCTCTATGAAATCTGCCCCAGCTTTCTCGATTATTTTTGCGTATTCTTCAGGTTTCTTGAGGTTGAGCCCTTTAACTAACGTTATCCGGATTGTCTTCCTGCACTTGAAACACGACATTAGCTCTAAGCTCTGGTTCAACCGCTTCCAGCCGTCGGGAACGGTTGGTTGGCAGACCGCCTCGTAAGTCTCGGGATCTGGGGCGACGACGGAGATATAAAGCTGTGTGGGTTCGGCGATATGCTCCAAAACTTCTGGGTGCATGCCATTTGTGACCAAAAAACTAGTCATTCCCCTCCTACCGCACTCCTCGATTAACTCGCTGAGATTAGGATAAAAAGTCGGTTCCCCAGCTAACGAGATCGCACAGTGTTTTGGTTCCTGAGCCGCTTTGAACTTTTTTTTGTTTGCATTAGGATTGCCACCAAACCCGCTGAGCAGCTTTCTCTGCGCTGAAATCGCCCCATCCAAAATATCTGCTGGATCATCGACCTCGCCGACCCAGCTCGGAGTCGTCACGTCGGTATTCCTCCAGCAGTAAACGCAACGGTGATCGCAGAAAGGTAAGCTGGGGGCGAGCTGGAGACATCGATGGCTTCGGATGCCAAGGTCTCGTCCATAAAAGCGTTCTTTATAGCAAGCCCCACGGTTAAGCAGGCTCTTCCGGGTCCAATGGCAGACTTTAACTGCACTGTGCTTGTGCTCCCCCACGAAACGATACCCAGCCAGTTCTAACTCCGATAACTCTTCAGCCGAAACTGCCATCGAACCACTTTATTTCTTCGGCTTTAATTTCTGCCACAGAATCCCAAACAGATGCTTTTTGGCTTCCTCGAGCTTCGCTTTGCCACGCATGCTCGCCGCACCCGCATGACCTCCTCCACTTCCCTCGAAATGTTTCCCCATCTCTTCCATGAGTTCACCCAAGTGAAGCCCTGTTAGCTTCAAGGTCTTCTGGCGCGCTCGCCCGCTAACCCTCACTTCTCCTTTTTCTTCCGAACCCACGAACGCCACGTCTGCCCCAATTCGCACCAACATCCCGGCCGCGTCCCCCTCAAAGGAGCCCAGCTCAGAAAATGCCACCAAGCGTTTATGAATCCGGCATAGCTTCGAGCGCGCAGCGGCTTTCAACATCGCGATGCGTTTAGAGTAATCCTCGGATAAATTGAGACTCTCATTCACGCGCGCGTAATCACCCCCTGCCTCGAGGAGCTGATGCACCGCCTCAAATGTTTTATCCTTCGCGAACCTGAAGTGTCCGGTGTCGCTGATGATGCCGGCGAGCAACAGAGAAGCCTGCTCAGAGGTAAGCTCCACTCCCAGCTCCTTGAGAAGCCGCAGAATGATTTCGGCCTCCGAGGTAAACTCCTCCCGAACAAAATACAAGGCCGTCAGTTGCTTCATCGCCTCGACCGGACGATGGTGATCGATCACCACCAGCTTAGGCATTTTCTTCCTTAATCGCTTCCCAAGCTCACCAAGATGTTCCAAGCTTGAAGTGTCGACGAGCACAACGAGGTCCACATCAAGCGGGGGATTTATCATGAGTTCCCGCCCGAAAGTTTTCAAAACGTTTTGGGAGATTAGGCTGATATCCTCTGAACCCCCAGCCTGGGCCTGCGCGCCCAAATGATTGAGGACTTCGGCAAGTACTGTTGCGCTGGCGGCGGCGTCTGGGTCGGCGTTGTGGTGGCAAAGCACTAAAATTCGCTGCCTGCAACTAGCAGCTTCCGCCAAAAAATCGGCAAGCTCTTTCATGATTTCAGCTCAAGCTAGGCTGCTTCTTCAAGCTGCTTGCCCTTGAGCGCCCCCTCGAGCTTCTCACGCATTTCGCGTAAGCGCTGGACGACGCGTTCCTCTTGACGCCCGAGTGTTTTAATTCTCAGGTCGAGGGTATCTTTCTGCTCGCTCAAACTTTTTTTAAGCTCTTCCCGCTCTGACTTGACTAAAATGGTCCCCACGGTCTTGTAAACCGCAGCTCCCTCTTGGAGTTTCCCGAGCTCCTCGAGGGCCCGCTCGGTCTCCCGCATAAGCAGCTCAAGCTGTTGCTTCTGCCTCATCAATACCTGAGCCTGCTGCTGAGCCTGCTGGAACTGCGCGAGCTGATGACGCAGCTGAGGTGATAGATTCTCCATTTATTTTCTCCTCGATTCGATCATATCGCGTGCAACTATCGCCCATCGAAGGAACGAATTTAACCCCGCACGCAAGGCTGCTGTGTCTTCTGCATCTACCCGCAAGCATAAAACGTTTTTCCTGCGTCGGATGCTCACCCTGCACCGCGTCGAAGCTGGCAACGCTTCCTCAGGCTCAAGCGCTTGTTGTACTGCTCCTGCTTCGCGCACGGTTCGAAAGGTAAACTCGACCGTTGCGCTAGCTTGTTTCGCCTTCACCACGTAATCTCCCAAAACTCGTTATTTGGAGCACCGGCCCGATCACTTCAGAGCTCGGTCTTAGCTGGAACCGGAGCTTAAACTGGTTATCGGAAGTTATCACGACAACCGCACCGGTATCTGGCAGTTCACTTGAGGTGGGTAGGCCCAACAACTCACCGAGAAAATTTGCAAGATTCTGCGCCTTTTGTCCTTCGGCATAAACCCTCACCCTCTCGAGTTTGACCTTCTGCCCGAGATCTCGTTGGAGCTTGATCTCACCTAGCTCGACCCGCGCATCAAGCCACCGCCAGCCATTGGTCACGGCCAAAAATCGTAACTCTATTGGTCCCTCGCCGAAACTGCTTACGACCATCACACGATTGTGGCCGAGTGAGCCAGCAAGTGAGGCTAGTTTGTTTATTGTTTTCGCCCCACGCGGCACATATCCCGCATCGGGGAGAACCCGCTCAAGTTCCCGACATAAAATTCTCGTACGGTGCGTTGGTCTCCTCGAAGTGGAGATGAGCATTTACCTCGCCTTGACTTTACGGACAACCTCTTGGCGAGGTTTATACAATATGCGGAACCCACAGTGAGGACATCGTACACGTCCCTCGGGGAGCTTCTCAATTAGCATTCCGCAGTTGTTGCACTTCAACACTTAACCCTCCTCCGCTCCACCAGAAGCTTTCATTTCGGCGGGGGGCGCCATAGTTGAGAGTGCGTATGCCGCGCCAGCAAACTTCATTCCACAACGTCTACACTTCCAGATCGAAGTGCTAACGCGCTTGACCTTCACCGCCCCGCAGCTCGGGCATTTGTAGCTCTGCTGAAGCTTTTGATCCACCGCTAGGGCGAGCTTTCGAATCTTTGTCCCATAGCGCGGACCGAACCTGCCCGCGGAACCTATCTTCTTCGTACGAGGCATGCACTCACCCCAATTTTGCTCGAAGTTCTGCTGCCTTCGCTCGAGCCAGCTCGTAGGCCTGCTCTAGCTCCTCCCGCGAGAAGTACCCAATGCCGCCCTTCTGCATCGCGCATATGCTGCCGTCCTCGATCGTCGTCATGGTTATTCGCGCGTCCATCACACTTTCCTCGTCCAGACGCGGGTCGACCATCAGCTTGCCGTTGATTTTCGCCACGGTCACCGCCACGGGCTTTTTCTGGAGCGGGAACTCAGGCAGCGTCCACGCCTCGTCCTCGGGCAGCTTTACATTCAGGAGCGCCGCTATCGCCGCGAGCGCCGAGGCATCAATCAGGTTTCCGTCGTGGTCGAGGGCGTAAATGTCGATGAATACTGCCCACACGTCCTCGCCAGATTTTATTACCAGCTTTTCTAAATCGATTGCCTCCGACTCACGTATGCCTCGATCGACCACGCGAGCTAACTCGATCGCATTTTCATCGGGACGCCCAGGTTCGAAGGTGGGAGATGCTAAAGGCAAGAGCTCAGCGTTGACGATTAGCACCCCGTTATCCGGCCGATCGGAAAACGGCTCAGCGTGCTCCAACTTGACGCCGGCAAGCACCTGCGTCTTCCCAATCTTTACGCGAGCCGAACCTTGGGCACTCTTGATCGGGCCACTCTCAACCGATACCTCCCGGAACTGATCCAACATCCGGGTGTCGACACGCTTGCCTTGGCGCGCGAGGTCGGCGATGTAATCTCGCTTGACGCTCGAAACTATCCCATACATGTTCATTTTTTATTCCCCCGTTTGATTGCGTACTTCTCCCTTAGCGCTTGTCGTTGTGCATCGTATATCTGCTCGCACCCCTTAAACGCGAGGTCCAGCGCCTGCTTGAACTCTTCCCCAGTGAAGTGGCCGTCCATCTGCAGCAGTGTAATCAGCTTCTTTCTAGGAACCATCGCTATCGGCATGTCCGTCGTTCCCCACTGGTCCTCATCATTAGTCAGGTCAAGCACTATTGTACCGTCTACCTTCCCGACCGCGATCGATGAAACTATGTCGCGCATCGGAACACCAGCATCAGCCAGTGCAACGGCTGCAGCGGTTATGCCCGCGGTGCGCGTCCCAGCATCGGCCTGCAAAACCTCAATGAAGACATCGATGACTGATCTCGGGTAGAGTTTCAAGAAAACCACCTGCTCAAGGGCCTCTCGTGTCACCTTCGATATCTCCACCGAGCGCCTATCGGGCCCGGGACGCTTTCGCTCCTCCACCGAGAACGGGGCCATGTTGTAGCGACATCGCAGTACCGCCGTATCAGGCTGCTGATGGTGGCGTGGATGCATCTCCCGCGGTCCGTAGACTGCCGCGAGCACCTTGTTAGCACCGAGCTCAACATAAGCCGAACCGTTCGCTCGTTCCAAAATGCCTACTTCTATTTTCAACGGCCTTAACTCATCCGGCGCGCGACCATCAAGTCGTTTGCCGTCCACAATGAGTTTTTCAGGTTTTTCCATTCATTTCCCTCCTGATTTTATTTTTTCAAGCATGAGGTGCACTCTATCTGTCAAACCAGAGGTATGCGCCTCGCGCTCGATCATGAACAGGGCCTCGATGACGGCATTGGTCATACGCGGGTTCTTTCCCCAAACCATTATCCGCCCATTCTGCCCGACATTAATTCTGCATTCGCCAACATTTTGAAGGGTGTTGAGCATCGAACCCTTTCGCCCAATAACGCGGGGGACTTTCATAGGTGAAATCTCAACCAGTTTGCCCCCCTCAACCCGACCCATCCCAGGTTCGCCCGCCTCAAGCTGGACGCGCATGCGTTCGTTCACTTCTTTGATCCCCGCGACCACCACATCGTCCATGCCTAAGTACTGGCTGATATCCTCGCGGACCAGGTCGACCTTTCGCCGCAGCAAATCTGAAACAAAAAGATTTCCGATGTAAGGTGAATTTATGTCGAGAATCCATCCCGAGTGGTGGGAATCCACGACCACCCCTATCACCACATCGCCTCGCTTCGGGATGTAGCGTCCCTGCAGTGGGATGATTCGGATATTTTGCCCGCGCACATCCGCGAGACCCACGACCGATGCGTAGACCTGCTTGCCCTCCCGAAACGCGCCTTCATACACCTGGTAGTCTCCCTCGGCGATTAGCTGCCCGGGCACTACCAGCTCGCGATTTTGAACGTGGATCATTCACAACACCTTCGTTTCGACCTCGCCCCGGGTCAAATCGTTAATCTTGTCGAAGAACTCCCCTTGGATGCCGGCGGGGATCTCCACGACCACGGCCCAAGAACCATCCTTTAACCACTGTTCCTGCTTGACGGTAGCGAAGTTCCTTACCACTCGGTTGGCCTTGCCCGTGTAGCTTGCGGGGATTTTGATCGCGATTCTTCGCGTCTCGAACTTTAGGGGGATAATTGGCAGCAGTACCTTTACGATACCGGGGAGTTGTTCTTCGGCGCTCTTGAACTCGTCAACATGTACCCTGGCCTCAACTAGTGCGCTCTCGATTCGCGCGGGTGGATGGGGCAGGCCCGTCTGGGGGTTTATCGCCCGCTTCGAGATGAGCGTCACGACTTGTCGCCTCCGTTGCTCGCGCATCTTGCGGCGCTGCTCGGTGGTCACTTGAACCTCGCCCTTTCGAATCACCTGTTCAGCGATTTTAAACACGTCGAGCGTGCCGAAGACCTTCTTCATCATTTCCTCAGAAGCCGCCTCGCCTTTCTTGGAGTCCTTGAAAATTTTGTCGATGGCGAGCATATTATGCATGTCTACCTCGTTCCCCGTTCTTAGAGCAAGGGCTAACTCAGGGTCGACAAGTACTTCAAAAGCCGTGTCATGGCTAGACATCCTAGCGATGACCGCGTCCTCAAGCCTCACCATAACCCGCTACTCCTTGGCAGGCTTGGCTGGCGGCTTGGGACCCATTTTCTTTATATATTTGGCCAAATCTTCGGAACCAAACTTCTTGAAACGCTTAGTCTTGCTCGGGATGACTGCCATCTCCACCTTGTTGGGGTCAAGCTCCTCCTCAATCACAGTTCGCAGCGCCTCTAGGGCGAGGACAGCCACATCGTCGAGCGACATCTTCTCGTCATAGCGGCGCTCTAGGAACTCCGTGACCGTTGAGGCTCCGCCTCCTATTGCTTGGCACTTGTACGCTGCAACCACACCACTGGGATCGGTTTCGAAGAGGTGAGCTCTCTTTATGTCGACGCCAGCAATCAGCAGCCTAGCCCCAAAAGGTCTGACACCCCCATGTTGGGTGTAGAGCTGCTTGATATCGCCGATGCGCTTCGCCAGCGCCTGCACGTTAATTGGCTCATCGTAGCGCAACCGGTTAATCTGCGCCTCGACGCGCGCGTGATCGATTAGCACGCGAGCGTCAGCGATTAACCCAGAAGCTGCAGCCCCCATATGCTCATCCACTTGGAATATCTTCTCAATCGACACTTCTTCCACTAGTTTGCTCCGAATTCTCTTTTCCGCAGCCAAAACCACTCCTTCGTTTACCTTGATGCCCAAGGCTGTCAGGCCCCGCTTCACAGCCTCTTGGGCGTACTGAACCTGGAAGAGTTTACCATCTGGGCTGAAGATGGTAATCGCCCTATCGTAGCCAGCTCCAGGCGGCACAAAAGCCATACATTTACCTCTCGTTAATTGATGATTGTGACTATATCTTCTAAGCAAGAGCGTTTATTAATACTTTGGTTGAACGGGTCCCAAGAACTTCCTCTTCGCTGCCCTTATAGTGCCGGAAACTCCCGAAATCAAGAACGATGCTTCTTTGCCGCCGATTTTCTTAACGCCCAACATCGCCGCTTTGACCTCGTTGACCTGCTTATGACCACAGCGCAGCAGGCCTCGTCGCGAGTCCGTGTCGTAAAGTACGAGCTTCAACATCTTTTTGTCGACTTCCAGTTTGCGGGCATGTAAAACGTTATTAATTGTCCACGAGATGTCGCCCTTGCTTGCCCCGCCTATGAACTCGAACGCGATGTACCTGCGCTTCCGCCTCACTTTTCTCCCACTATCAGTTGACGACCGGTGTTAATAACGAACTGTATTTTCCTCCTCAAAACCCACCTCTACCAAAAACCTAGACGGTGGCAGGTCAGCCTTAGCAACATAGATAGCTCCCCATCGCAAAGGGTGATTTCATTTAGGTTATAAACGTGAGTAAATAGTGGTAGCCGGTGGTGCGATATGGTGTTATTCAAAAAAGGAGCCGAGGCAAATCTCCACCTCGAGGACTTTTCGCGTGTACTCTACCGCGCAGGTAAAAACAGAGTCATCGTCAAGCACCGCATCTCGAAGCGTTACCGCGTTTCTGAATTGGATAAACAGTTGCGCGAGTCTAGAACCGCGCTCGAAGCAAAATTGCTCGCAGATGCAAAAAAAGCCGGGACGCCCACCCCCACGATATTTGAGGTCGACCGCGTGGGCATGCGGATCGTGATGGGGTTCATCGAAGGCAAGCAGGTCAAGCTGGTGCTCGACAAATTGAAATCTTCCGCGAGGCAGAGGTTATGCAAGTTAATCGGCAGACAGGTCGCTAAGTTGCACCGCGCTGGCATCGTGCACGGTGACCTGACGACATCGAACATGATCCTGACCCGCGGGGGCAAAGTCTACTTCGTCGATTTTGGGCTGGGTGAATACAATCCATCGCTCGAAGCTCGTGGGGTGGATCTACACTTGCTCAAGCGCGCCCTTCAAAGTATCCATTTTCGTATTACCGACGAGGCTTACCGCGCGGTTTTAGCCGGTTACAAGCGAGAATTTGGTGAGGGGGCAAACGAGGTGATCAAGCGGGTCGAAGAGATTGGGCGTCGGGGGCGCTATGTCTCAAAGGAGGAACGCGCATGGCATTAATTTTCGTGACCAGTAACCGCCACAAGTTCGAGGAGGTGAGCGAATTCGCGGTGAGGCACGGCGTTGAGCTCGAGCACTGCGATACACCTTACATCGAGATTCAAGCGGACGAGCTCGAGCAAGTGGTACGCCCGAGCGTCCAGCAAGCGTGCGCCCTGCTCAGGCAACCCTGCTTCGCCGAGGATGCCGGATTATTCGTCCAAACACTTCGGGGTTTCCCCGGCCCCTACTCCAACTTCGTTTTTCGGACCCTGGGCAACGAGGGCTTGCTGAAGCTTATGAGCGGGGAAAAAAATCGACGGGCCGAGTTCAGGTCTGCCGTCGGGTACTGCGAGCCGGGCAAGAAACCCCAGGTCTTCACAGGGAAAGTTGAGGGCACCATCTCGCTCGAAGCTCGTGGCACGCGTGGCTTTGGATTCGACCCTGTCTTCGTGGCCAGCGAGGGCGACGGCAGGACTTTTGCTGAAATGTCAATGGACGAGAAGAATCGCTTTTCTCACCGAGCTCGTGCAATCGAAGCATTTTTCAAGTGGTATAAACAAAGAGAGAAAGTCCGTGGGTGAACGAATGGCAAGCGAACAAAAAGGACGTGCGAGCGCGAAGCTGAACGAGCTATCATCCAGCGATATTGAAGAGCTCGTGGTGAAGCTGGCGAAGGAAGGTGTTCCCCCGAGCAAGATAGGCCTAGTTCTGCGTGACCAGCATGCCGTATCGAGCGTTGAGAAGGCGACGGGGAAGAGCATGGGGCAAATACTGGATGCCCACGGTTTGAAGCCCGAGATACCTGAGGATCTCCTGAATAAAATTAAAAAAGCGGTACTCCTGTACAGCCACCTCGACCGCAACCCGATGGATTTCGGAACCAAGCGCGCTCTGGAGGGGGTTGAGGCCGAGATTAACAAGTTGGCCAAGTACTACAAGAGAAAAGGAATTTTACCTTCTGACTGGCGATACAATCGTGAACGGGCAGCCATCTTGGTGCGCGCCTGAATTGAACCACACTTTCGCTTATTTGTAACAGCTTGTGGCAAGACTACTAACCGGTGCTCTCCTTTGGATACTTGGAATAGACGTAACGAAGTAGCTCGACTAACTTCATCTCGTTGAACCGCTTCAATGATTGCAGGGATCGTTTTGTCGCCCTTGGCAACCGGTCATAAACCTTCTTCGCCGCTTTTTCCCCTTTAGGCGTCAACCTGTAGCGCCTCTCCACAACCCCATCGCCCGCTTCAATGACCTTCCCTTCGACTTTCATCAAGTTCATGCTCACGAGCCCCGTCACGTCATCTGAAACTTCCTCCGAGAACGGCCCATGCGCATACGGGGCGAATTGGTAGGAAAATTCGTTGAGCCCAAATTCGTGTTTCGATAGGAAGAGCAGCTTTTGGAGTTTTATTCCTCCCTCGACCTTACCACCCATGATGTGCAATAGCGTTAGGATGCATTTTGCCCGGTCCTTTGAGAAGGCGAATTTCCTAATCTCTCTCTCGGCGGCCCCGAAGAAGCCTCCCTCGAGCTTTAGGAGTTTTACCACTTCCGTGCCGCGATCTGTCAATTTCAGGGTCTTTCTAAAGGGCCAGACATCCGATTCCTCGTAGTGAATCCACCCCTCTTTTAAAAGTTCATGGATGCGCAGTTCCAGAGTTGAGGCGCTACCGCCGACCTCGGATTGCAACTTCCTCACGTGCTTGGGGCCCTTTAACAACTCGAGCAGGATTTCAGTAGCTTTGCTCCGCCTTAACGTTCTCATTATCAATCACCTGGTTGTGTGTGTTACATTAAGCGTAACATATAAATAATTAGTGCTGTACATAAAGAAATGAACTATTGATCAGGGGGCTGAAGATGGAATTTAAAGGATTTCAAAAAATTTCTCTCCTCGACTATCCCGGAAAAATCGCTGCCATTGTATTTGTTGGGGGATGTAATTTTAGGTGCGGTTTTTGTTACAACCGGGACCTAGTTTTGAACCACCAAGCTTTGCCGTCCATACCCGAGGAAGAAGTTTTGGAATATCTGGAGAAAAACAAGGATTGGCTGGATGGACTAGAGATAACCGGCGGCGAGCCGACCCTTCACCCAGAACTACCGAGTTTTCTGGAAAAAGTGAAGAAGTTGGGATACAGCGTCAAGCTCGACACGAACGGCTCGAACCCAAAAATGCTGGCAGAGCTGCTCGAAAAACACCTTGTCGATTACGTTGCGATGGATGTGAAAGCACCTCTCGTCGAGGATAAGTACCAAGCGGCGATCGGCATCCGGGCAAATGGGGCACTGAAAGAGGTTGAAAAAAGCATCGAACTGCTCCGAGGCTCAAACGGATTAGATTACGAGTTCAGGACTACGGTGGTGCCGGGACTCACAAGCAAAGACGACATTACACTCATCGCCCAGCAGATAAGAAACGCGAAAAAATATTGCCTCCAGCAGTTCAAGTCCAACACTTCGCACGTGGATGAGAAATATTCTAACATTGCGCCTTGCCCGTTCGGATTCCTTCAGGAGATTCAGAAGCAGATCGCCCCCCATTTTCAGGTGTGTAAGGTGAGAGGGGCGAGATCAACATGAGCAAGATCATCAAAAAAGTGCGGAAGCGCGACGGCAGAATAGCGGACTTCGACCAAGCGCGCATCACAAATGCTATTTTCGCAGCTGCGGTGGAGGTCGGCGGAAGGAACAGGGAAATAGCGGAAAGGCTATCCGATGAAGTTGTGAAAATTTTGGAGGAAAAATACGCGGGCGAAATCCCGAACGTTGAGGACATCCAGGACGTGGTAGAAAAAGTTTTGATCGAGAAAGGCCACGCAAAGACGGCAAAAGCATACATCCTCTACCGAAAGCAGCACGAGGAAATGAGGAAGCTCAAATCCACGTTTTTCGAAGTTGAACACATTGTTGATGATTATCTGGGCATGCAGGACTGGAGGGTCAAGGAGAACAGCAATGTGGGTTACTCACTTTCGGGCTTGCTGCTTCACATCGCTGGCTCGGTGATTGCTAATTACACGCTCGATAGGGTCTACCCCATGGAGGTTGCGGATGCGCACGCTCACGGAGATTTCCACGTCCACGACTTGGGTATGGGAATAACAGGCTACTGCGCAGGCTGGTCTCTTAGCCAACTTTTGGCGGAGGGATTCAACGGCGTCCCGAGCAAGGTCGCATCAAGGCCCCCAGCCCACCTCGACACCGCTCTACTCCAGATGGTGAACTTCATCGGATCATTGCAGAACGAGTGGGCCGGGGCACAAGCCTTCAATTCCGTCGATACCCTGCTCGCACCGTTCGTTCGCAAGGATGGGCTTGATTATAGGCAGGCAAAGCAGGCGATGCAGACTTTCGTGTTCAACCTCAACATCGCCTCGCGCTGGGGCGGGCAGACGCCGTTCACGAATATCACGCTCGACCTGACCGTCCCGGAGGACCTCGCGGGCCAGCACGTGACAATCGGCGGCAAGCTGGGCGAGAAAACTTACGAGGAATACACGGAAGAAATGGAGATGATAAACCGCGCGCTCATTGAAGTCATGATGGAAGGCGACATGAACGGGCGACCTTTCACCTTCCCAATTCCTACCTACAGCTTGACCAAGGACTTCGAGTGGGACAACGGCGTTTCGTCGGCGCTGTTCGAGATGACCGCGAAGTACGGCCTGCCCTACTTCCAGAACTTCATCAACAGCGACCTGAAGCCGAGTGACGTTCGCAGTATGTGTTGTCATTTGATGCTCGACTTGGCAGAGTTGCGAAGGAATGTGACTGGTGGGCTCTTCGGCTCGGGCGACTCGACAGGCAGCGTCGGGGTCGTCACGGTAAACATGCCCCGCCTTGGTTACCTTTCCAAGGGTGAGGACGAGTTTTTCGAGAAGCTCGGGTACATAATGGAACTGGCGCGGATTTCACTGGAAGCAAAGCGCGACAGGGTGAAGAAAAACATGGAAAACGGCCTGCTGCCTTTCACCAAGCGATACCTCGGCACTTTGAACAACCACTTTTCGACCATCGGCCTGGTGGGGATGAACGAGGCCTGCCTGAACTTGCTCGATTGCAGCATAGCCGCCGATGGGGGTAAAAAGTTCGCCGTCAAAACTCTCAAATTCATGCTCGGACGCATCAAAAGCTTCCAAGAGGAGACCGGCAACATCTACAACCTGGAGGCGACTCCGGCCGAGGGCGTGAGCTACAGGCTCGCGAAGATCGACAAGAAAAAGTATTCGGACATAATAACGGCCGGCGAGCGTGCACCCTACTACACGAATTCCACCCTTCTGCCCGTGAACAGCGGCCTAGACCTCATCACGGCCCTGAAGCACCAGGAGGAGCTGCAGACGCTCTACACTGGAGGGACGGTCCACCACATTTTCCTCGGTGAGAGCCTCGAGGACGGGGAGAGCTGCATGAACATCGTCCGCAAGGTCTCCCACAACACCCGGTTGCCCTACTTCACCGTGACGCCCACCTACACCATCTGCGACGACCACGGTTTCATCCCGGGGGAGTACCCGAAATGTCCTTCCTGCGGCAAGGTCACGGAGGTTTACTCTCGAGTTGTCGGTTACTTCAGGCCCGTGCGGAACTGGAACGTTGGGAAGCAGGAAGAATTCAGGCAGAGGATCGAGTACCATTAGTTTGAGTGGAAGGTGAGGGGTACTCGAAGATTAGGATGGCGATAAGGGGCCGATGAAGTTGGTGCAGTATTTGAGAGGTGAAAAACAGATATCAACCGGTTTCTGTTTTTGGAAAGTGTCTTGATGTCAAGGTACGATATTAAACTAAAGATTAAAAACAAAGAAAGAGAAACTCCCGGCTTTACGCTTCTAATTTTTATGTCAATATGTATTTTTTTGTTATTTATGTACTTTTTTTCGGGGGGTAATCCGTACCATATTTTATTTTATTTGTTTTTTGGTGGATTAGTTTTCATAATATTTAAAAAATATTTAGTTCGTTTTTATATTAACAAAAAAAGAATATTCTTAAGAATTTATCAAATAATTTTACATCCCCTCTTAAATATTACAGTACTTTCACTACTTTTTTGGATAAAAATCGGAATGGGCGCTGGAATTGGTTCTAGTTTAGACTTGCTTATTGGGTCTTGGATTTTACTCTCTGTTTTTTTAATATTATCTGTCACGTTTATTTGGTCAAGTTATTTTGGCAAAGGAGAAGAAAATCATTTTCAAACTTTTTGGATTTATCATTTAGGGGTTAAAAGAATGAAACAATACATTTTCATGTTGATTACATTGTTCATTTTTTCTATTTTATTTTTTTCTATTTTCATTCAAATAATTTTATCGAATATTTTAGGAGTGGAAAATGCTCCGTTGGTAGTGGAAAATATTCCCGCAGGAGTTAAAAATGCCATTTTGGGCGCGATAGGTTACCTAACCTTGATGCTCTCTCTTTTTTTCATTTTATTTTTGGCCATGTGCATAGTTGTGGGTACTGTTGAAATTTCACCAACTAATATTAGAAAGTACTCTAAAATATGTTTATCACTCATTAAAGAAAGATTCCCAAAAATCCCAAAAAGAGTATCAAATTTTACTGCGGAATACGCCCATGTGTTTCCGGAGATTATTGAAAAAGCTAATCATTTGCTAAAACGATATCATGTTGAAGATGTGGAACCTCGGATTTTCAATGCTAGTTATCCTCCCAAGATTATAAATAGTGATAATTACTCAAAAAAGCTCTTAATAGCAGATTTACTCCAAGATAAGAAATTTTTGAATAAAAAGGATAAAAAGCGTTTAAAAGAGGTCAGAAATGCTTTAAATGATATGGATAGTTCCTTAGACATTGAAGGAGACGGATTTCTATTACCTTTTGCTGATGGATTAACTCGAATATCAAATTCAGGTGAAGATAAACCAAAATTTGGGATTGAAGATTGGATTGAATTTAGGCCACCAACGCTGGGTAGCTGGGTAAATGAAAATCCTTCATTAATTGGAATCTTCATAAGCGCAGCAGGTTTTATAATTATCCTACTTCAAGTGATACTAAGATTTTTAAATATATTTTAGAAATTAAGATGGACCAACTATCCTCCTCACAGGATAGGCATTTGCTCAGTATAATTCAAGGCTCGGGCTTGGGGGAGGCTAAATTAGTTGGCAAAAAGAGAAAATTTTTATTGGACGCCGAGTAATACAGCTCGGATAAATAGTTGATTAAATGCCGCCATTCAAAAAAATTGTAGAAACGCTGATGAAACGTGCGAAGGAAAAAGGTGCGAACTCTGTTAAGCTTATTCCAACAAGGGATGTCTTTGCGGAAGATTTCGTGAGGCAAAAATGCAAATACGGGTGTGAAGATTTCGCGAAAAGTTTCACCTGCCCGCCATATGCACCAACACCCGATGAAACCAGGAAGACACTGAAAAGCTACAACCAGGGTTTATTGCTCGAGTTCAGTAGGGTGAGGAATAAGAGTGACCAACCAAACGTGCGTGAGATAATGTACGAGCTGGAAAGAGAAGCTTTTTTGAACGGTTTGTACATGGCTTTTGCCTATACGGCTGGCCCGTGCGAAATTTGCGAAATCTGTCCAGCAGGAAAAATTGAAAACCCGAATGAATTCAGTAAAATAAATTGTAAAAATCCATCGAAGGCTAGACCGTCCATGGAAGCCTGCGGGATCGATGTGTACAAGACAGTGAGAAAAGCCGGATTTAAACTCGACGTTGTAAAAGGAGGAGAATGTTATAAATGCTTTTCATTGTTGCTGCTGAAGTGAGGGAACGTCAAAAAAGTAAAATTTTAACCCATGATAACAACTTTTTAATCCTACAAATAAAAAAGGCAAGGCGAGACAAATGAAAAAAAGTTATTGGAGGGATGCTGGATGCCGAAAGTTTTGATCGTTTACTATTCGAGGACCGGCAACACCAAGGAGATGGCCGAGCTGATAGCCGAGGGTGTGCGAAGGGAAAATGAAGTTGAGGTTGAGGTGAAGGCTGTACAAGATACTAAAGTTGAGGAGCTGCTCGATTTTGACGGCATAGTCATCGGGTCCCCGACCTACTACGGGTCGATGGCCGCAGAGGTCAAGAAGCTCATAGACGACAGCGTTAAATTTCACGGAGAACTGGAAGGGAAGGTTGGCGGGGCTTTTTCTTCTTCAGCCAACATCGCCGGTGGCAACGAGACAACGATAATGGACATCTTAAAGGCCTTGTTGATTCATGGCATGGTGGTCCAGGGAACGTCAAAAGGCGATCATTATGGACCTGTGGCCATCGAGAAACCGGACGACAGAAGCAAAAATTCGTGCAGAGAGTACGGTCACAGAATAGCCAAACTTGTTTTGAGAACAGCTGCTTAACTACCAACGGTTTTTAATCTTATTTTTGGGTTTTGATTCCTATTTCAAAGTAAAATTTCATTCTTTTTTTAAAATCAATTGCCCCATGGCTTAGTTTAATATCTTCTGCCACGGTCTCTGCGTTCGCCTCTGAATCCGCCGCCGTACCTCGGACTGAACCCTCCGCGCTCCTGCTCCGCAGCGCTGACATCGATCTCCGTGTTGACATTTGGTATCTCCTTGTCGGATTTTGTCATCTTGCCGTATTTCCCGACATTGAAGTGCATGTGTCCCCGCACGAGCGAAACGTATCCATTTTCTATAGACAGGACATCGCCCTCCTTGACCGACCCGATCTGGTCCTGCCACAGGGAGAGGATAATTGTCCCGGTTTCGTCGCCCACTCTGGCCTCCGCCACCCTCTTTGCTTCTCCACCCAATCTGTTGGGGATCTCTTTTGGCTCCCCGACGCCCATGACCTTTACCAGCACGTTTGCCTTATTCGACCTAGGCGTCAGATCCTTTACTTTCGTTGTCCCTACTGGGGGGCCACTTTCTATTTCTCCTTCCATGAATATCCTTCTCTTATAGGATGTACTACCATAAATACTGAATGATGCATGAAACTTTTCCATTCCAACGTCCTTGGTTGCTTATGGCGGCCAAAAGTGAGATGAGCCAGTTGGTCGCGTTGACCGCGAAGGAGATAGTGTAACCGAAATGGGCAAGTACAACATACAAACTAATTTATGGGTGGGAAATGATGGAGGTAAAAACTAAAATCCAAAATATCGTGCTCTCGGTCACGTACGAGGACACAGAGTTTAACCTCAAGAAGTTGGCCAGGTCGCTAGATGGCGCAGTCTATGACCCGGGGAGTTTTCCTGGCGTTGTCTATAAAGCCGAAAACCCTCGAGCATCTTTTTTGATCTTCGCATCGGGAAAGATGAACTGCGTCGGCGCTAGGAGCCTGAAAGATGCTAACCAAGCAATAAGAAAGCTGACCAGAAAGCTCAGGGCGGCACACATAAAGGTGAAAACGGAGCCAAAAATCAAGGTTCAGAATATCGTGGCATCCGTTGACTTCGGCAGGAAATTCGATCTCGAGCATATATCTCGTAGTTTCGAGAACACCGAATATGAGCCGGAGGTTTTTCCAGGCCTCGTATTCAGACTCGACGATCCCAAGGCGGTGTTGTTGCTATTCGTATCGGGCAAGGGTGTCTGCGCCGGGACGAAAAGCATGAAAGATGTAAAAAGAGCGGCTCAAAAAACAAGCAAAATCCTCCACCGACATTAAAAACCCACCCTCAAACAAGAAGCAATTTAAGGCGATTTTTGCGTGTTACCCCGCTGTAGGGTGCTCGGATAATCTCGAACGATAGCTATTCACTCCTGGATGGTATATTTTTGATGCCGAAATTAGGAAAATAGTAAAAAAAGTTAAAATTTAAGTTTCCCCATGAGATATGGCAATTATGAAAATTTTTAAAAAATTCACCCTGTGGGTTCTCCTAGCTTCTGCCACGTTGACGGTCATGACTGGTTCGATTATAGCCCCTGTCCTGAATTTGTTGAGAGACGGGCTAGGTGTTGACCCAGCTTCTGTAGGCCTCATCATAACCACTCATGCACTTTTCATGGCCCTTTTCAGCCCCCTGATTGGAAACCTAATCGACAGGGTAGGGGCCAGGAAGCTCTTTGTGTCCGGTTTAGTACTTTATGGACTGGCTGGCGGTTCTGGATTATTTATCACATCTTACTGGGTACTGATTGTCAGCAGGGCAATCCTTGGAATTGCTGTCGCCGCAATCGCAACTACCATCGCGGTAACTATTTTGAATCTGTACAAAGGGGTGGAAAGAAATAAAATCATGGGGTGGCGGGGGAGTGCCAACAGCTTCGGCGGCATCATTTGGCCGTTAATTGGGGGTTTCCTTGGCGGATTTTCTTGGCATTTGCCCTTTGCTGTCTACTTCCTAGGCATCCCACTCGGTTTTTTTGCGTTGATTACCATGCCCGAAACCCGAAAAGAAAAAAACCAAAACACAGGTTCCGTGTTGAAAGTTTTTAGAATCAAGCCCGTACTTTTCGTTATTTATGGCCTTCTGTTTTTGACAATGACTCTTTTGTACACTATTGTGGTTTTCCTCCCCCAACTGTTGGAGACAATGGGCATTTCAAGTCCGTTTTACATCAGCCTGTTCCTCGCAGTTACGGCGCTTTCAGCGGGATTGACGTCTTTAATGTACGGAAAAATCAAATCAAGACTGTCATACAAAATGATTGTTCTTATCGCCTTATCTCTCTGGACGGTCGGATTTACCGCAATTTCTCAAGCGTCCTCTAGCGTGATCATCGCAGCTTCGGTTGCGCTCTTTGGCGTCGGTCAAGGCATGGTCATTCCTGCAATCATGGTCTGGGCAGGTGAGACGGTTGCCACTTCATTTCGCGGCAGAATTATTTCATATCTCATAGCATTCGGTTTTATCGGGCAGTTCTCGTCTACGATAATCTTCGGTCCAGTATCGTTATCATTCGGACTCAATGGGGTTTTCCTGATGGCAGGGGTTATCTGCGCCCTACTGTTGGTGATTTCGGTCGCCATAAGAAAATGACTCAATCTTCAGAAAACAAAAAAAGAAAAAGAAGGGGAGTGTGCATTTCTCCCCGATATTTACACCCAGTTTACCATGTTGTCTACCATTGCCCAGGTCAGACGCTGTGCCGTGTCGTCCCACGCATCATTTTCCATGGCGCCAGTGATGATGTAACTCGTACCGGCCACTCCGTGGTCTTTGAACATCGGGTACACGGTCTCGTAGTCGGTTTTCCAGCAATCATCGAAAGAGAATACCACCATTGCCTTGCCTTCATTGGCAGTGCTCCAGTAGTCGTAGGCCTCCGCTATCGTCACAACCTCTAATAAGCCGGCGTCCTGTTTCTGAATAGCGTAGTCTAATGTTTGATGAAGCTTTTCTGGCGTACAACCATAATTGGTAGGTTTCGCTTTCACATCGTGGGTCAACATAACCAGCAGCGCCTTGTCTGCCACACAGTCGTCTATCCATCCTTGGATTTTGCCCAATGGAGTGGTGCGTTTTAATTGAGCAGCCTTCAGTTGATACCAGTTTGTTATAGGATATGTACTCATAAAGCCCCATACCATTCTGCCGCTGAGTCGATACTCCGCAACTACTGATTCGACCAACTCATCATGATCTCCGTATGGATACGAGTGGTGTTTTGGAGTGGCGTAACCGTGCGCTGTGAACGCATCGTCCACAGCATCCAACTCCGCGCGAATTTCATCAGCGGATAATTGACCTAAATTTGCGTGGGTGTGCGTGTGACACTCGAAATTCCAGCTTAGAGTCTGAGCGGATATTGGTCCAACAGCCATAAACGCGCCAAGAAATCCTACTGCAAGTACTGTGGTCAAAACTAGTCCTAACAACTTTTTCGTATTTTCAACCTCCTTTTCGTATTATTTTACGTTTTATTTTCTTAAATACATTATTTTTTTATACAAAATTTGGCAAAAAATTCAAAAAATCATTTTCATGAAACGCATCAACGAAGCATCTTCGAGCACGCAATCGTCAAGAGTTAAAATTTAATAATCAGCAATAATCTTTCTACTACAGTGAGATGAACAAACATGTTAAAATCCGACCGATGGATACGCGAGATGGCTCTCAAACACCGAATGATCGAACCTTTCGTCGGCCACCAAGTTCGGGAGGGCGTCATTTCCTACGGTCTTTCAAGTTATGGTTACGACATGCGCCTAGCGGACGAGTTCAAAATATATGAACCTAAAGGAGAAAGCGGACTCGATCCAAAGAATTTCGACTCAAACTTGTTCAGAGATTTCAAGGGAAAAACGTGCGAGATTCCCCCAAATTCTTTTGTGCTCGGAAGATCGGTCGAGTATTTCAGAATCCCCAGGAAAGTTCTGGCTCTGTGCTTTGGGAAATCCACTTATGCCCGGTGCGGGGTGGTGGTCAACATCACCCCTCTAGAGGCTGAATGGGAGGGATTCGTCACGATAGAGATCGCCAACTTGGGCCCGAGACCCGCAAAAGTTTACGCGAACGAGGGAATCGCGCAGGTGATCTTCTTGGAGAGCGACGAAGAATGCTTGTCTAGCTATAAAGACAAAAAAGGCATTTATCAAAAACAAAAGGAAATAACTTTACCCAAAGTTTTATCCAAGTGATTGGTAAAAACCAAAAGCTCTTTGAATACCTCAAAAGCCAGTCCGTTTTATAACGTTATTTTTTTCATCAATTTCAAAATCCCCAAACACCGTGGGCGCATGTTTTTTTAGTATCTTCAAGATTTCTATCGCTGCTCTCCTTATCTCCCACTGGGCATCAGGCTCGCCTCTTAGCTCCACTATATGGCGCCACTCTCTGAGATTTGCAGTGACCACGATTTGACTTTCCGCAGCGTTGGGCAGTACAAATCTCGCATCTTCATTTTTAATTCCCAACTTTTGCAATTCCACATAGGTCTTTCTGGCGTTATCCATGAATTCGGTGAAAATAGAATGAGCCTCAGGGTTGTTTTTTATCGATTGTGGTTCAATAAAATTAAAGTTGCTTTCATCTACATATCTTTGCGATTGTTGGATAAACGAACATAATCTGTGTCTCACCAGTTGATGCGTAAATGCTCTTGAAACCCCGGAAATTCTAAATGTAGCATAAGCATGTTCCAAAACTGAAAGATGCCCTCTTTTAATGAGCATCCTTATAAACGCCTTTTCCGTATCTTTCCCCTGCTTCCCAAATGATAAATAAGATGTGCGCCCCGCCGTTTCTATTAGTTTTTCTGCGTCTGGAGTAATGAATAGCAGTTCAACTTTCATTTTTACCTACCAAACTGCCTCAAGCGTAACTTATCACGATGCTCCGTATCACGTCCGCAACATCCTCGCAACGATCCGCAATGTTCTCCATCCTATCTATTGTTTCCTTTAACATCACGCAAAATCCAACCGTCTTCGATCGATTGATCCAAGCGATGAGTTTCGGCACAAGTTGATTCATCCGGAAGTCGTCGATGCTCTCCTCTATCATCTCCGCTTCGTTTGCTAGTTTGATTGCGTCGCTTGGGTTCTGGGTTAGCATCCTCAGCGCGTTGCTCACCGACTCTACTATGTCGACGAGGCTATCCGACATGGTCTTTAGCCCCGCCTTCAGATCCTTATTGATCTTTCCTAGCGGGATGAGTCTCAACCTCCTCGTCGCCGCTTCCGCATTCGTCGCAATATCGTCAGCTGTTAGAATGAGCCTTATAATCTCCTCTCGATTTATCGGGTGAAAAATCCCCTTGGAGAGCTTCTCGATAACCTTTCTCTTGATTTCGTCCGCTTCACTTTCTCTATCAGCGACTTCCTTGAAAGCGCTCTTCATCTTTGTAGCGTCCGATTCACAAAACGCGTAGACTGTCTTTTTTAACCCTATAATGGTCGCAATGAGTTTGTTCATGTGCTCCTCGCAAAGCTTGATGATTTCCTTTTCCTTCTCTTTTCCCAGCCAGATGAGCGAACTACTTGATTTCACTCTTATAACCTCCAAGAAATATTGAAACGATTCTATTTAAAATACGCCATCTTATCACGTTGGTATTAAAATGTTGAACAGTCCGAACAATATCGCGCTCAACACAACTACGACGGGAATCGTTAAACTCCAAGTCAAAAGAATTTTCCCAACCGTGCTCTTGTTCACCCCCCTAAAACCCATTGAAGCTATACCAACGCCTATGATTGCCCCTATGCTTGAATGAGTAGTTGAAATTGGTATTCCGAACCCAATGAGATAGTATGGGACAACTGTAAAAAGAAAGATTACAAATGCGTTGGCGTACTCGCCTGCAAGCCCGGTCAGTGGATCAAGACGCGTAACCCTGAAGCTTGAAGTTCTGATTACACGGTAACCCCAAGTAAGACCGCCTACCGCCATGCCAAAGCTTCCGAGTAAGGCGAGTATTATCATCACTTCCATTGTCGGTGCCCCCGATATTGCCATGGTGGGGGTTACGAAGGCGCCGGTAGCATTGGCCATGTCGTTCGCACCAAACGCGAAAGCAGAAAAGCACAGGGCGACGATGAGAAGATTGGACATTAATTTTACGTTTCCAGCCCTATCTGTGCGCTCACCGCTTTGGGGGGTTTGATATCTTTTGTGAATCCAGAACGTACCAAGAGTTCCGAGTATTGTCGCACTCAGGAGAGTTACACCGAGAGATTCAAACAGGGAAAATTCAAAAACGTTCTGACAAATGATAAGCATGACGGCAAAACCCAAAGCGAAAAGAAGTAGATAGCTTAGGATCATGTCCGTTTGTTTCTTCCTGGGTTTTCTAAAGTATGCGCGGAAGGCATAGAAGAGGCCAAACGCTACAAGAACGGCGAAGAGAGGTGAGATCAACAAGCTGCCAAAGATTATGAAAACCTTATCCCAGTTCACCAATTGGGGAGCTGCGATAAGTCCAAAACCCAGAACTCCCCCAATGATGGCGTGAGTAGTAGACGTTGGCATGCCTTTCCACGTGCAAAGGGCGACGAAGAGGCCCGCTGCAAGTATCGCGGCGAAACTTCCCATAATCATCACTCCCTCGGGCAGCTCCTCCTTGGAGATGATGCCTCGATCGATCGTTTTCATCACGAATGGACCGAGGAGTATTCCACCGAGTGCAGCAAATATCGCAAAGAGGATAACAGCTTTTTTCATCGAGATGGCGCCTGAGCCCACTGCACAGTCAGTAGGATTGGCAGCGTCGTTTGCCCCTAGGTTCCACGCCATCAACAGGCAGAGGAGAATGCCGATAGCGTAAACGAGTATGATAATCATTGATCGCCTCCCATCCCTTTCATGCTGGAAGGAAAAGCAATATATACCTCACTTTTTATCCACTCAGGCGAAGTTAACGTTATCTGGGATTTCTCTGGTAAGTGTTAATAGTTGGGGTGGATAAATAAAAGAGGAAGTCATCAAAGGGTGGTTAAATTCCCACCTAGTCGTGCTGAGATTAGGAGATTCCAACGGGCTGTTGAGGAGGTAGTCTCATTCCTCAAGCCTAGGCTGGGCGGCGATATCCGCGTCAAGATCATCTCCCACGCAGATGCCGACGGGATAGCCGCAGCAGCGATTATGGCGAGATGTCTTTACACATACAATGTCCCCCTCAACGTTAAGTTCGCACGTCCGTTAAAGCCGGACGAAATAGCCGAACTCGGGAAGGGGAACCACGATTTCTTCATATTTCTCGACCAAGGAAGCAGCCAGATCGAAGCGATCCACAAGTTCATCCTCGGTAGGAAACGCGATGTCGTCGTAATCGACCACCACCCCGGGGAGTTTCCGGAACACCCCAACTTAGCTTATTTGAACCCCCATACATGCGGGCTCAACGGCGCGAAAGACGTGAGCTCTAGCGGCGCCGTTTACTCCGTCGTCGAGCAGCTAGACCGAAGCTTCAGACCTCTTGTTGGGCTCGCGATCGTGGGAGCAATCGGTGACCGCCAAGAGCTCTTCTCGGGTTTCACCAGCATCAATGATACCTTAGTGAAGCGGGCGATCGACTTAGGCTTCCTGCGCGTGGGCGAGGGGCTTAGGCTGATTGGGCGCACCTTGAATCAGGTGGTAGAGTGTTTGAGGTTAATGACGAAGCCCTACATCCCCTCCCTTTCAGGGAACCTATCTGCCTGTCGCTCCCTCGTCGACGCACTTGGGCTCTCGCCCTCTAGCACCTTGGTTGAGCTCGGCTTGGAGGCGGAACGAAAGCTACGAGATGCAATCCCAGCCCGAGTCGGCCCCCCTGCGACTAATGAGGAGTTCTACCGCACGCTTTGGGGAGCAACCTACACCTTAGTTACGGAGGACTTGGTCGGCCCACGCGACCTCGGAGAATACGCAGCGATGCTTGACGCCTGCGCCAACCTCCGCAAACCCGAATTCGGCTTCGCCGTGGCGGTGGGTGATCAATCGGCGCAGGCTGAGGCACTCGCCCTACTGAACCGCCACCAGGAGCAAATGCTGAGGACGCTGGAATGGCTCGTCTCCCACCTCGACTCCTTCAAGCTCACGCCGCGATTGAGGTACATATACTTCGATGAGGTGGTGGACTCAGCCATGGTGGGCGAGGCGCTCTCGCTCGCGATTGAGTCCGGGCTCGTCGCCACAGACCTCCCGATTCTAGGGATCACGGACGTTAGCGCGGAGGAGATCAAGGTCTCGGCCCGAAGTACCCCTAGACTAGCGATGCAGGGTGTAGATCTCGGGCGAGCTCTGGCTGAAGCCGCGAAGGCGGTGGGGGGCAATGGCGGAGGCCACGATGTCTCGGCCGCGGCTCGAATACCCCGGGAAAGGATGGACGAATTTATCGTCAAGATCGACCAAATGCTCTCGGGAGGCAGTAAATGAACTACGGAGGATGCTTATGCGAATGCGAGCGAAAGTGAGCTGCACCTATGGGGGCGAGGGTATTTCGAAGGCGATAGCCGTTGCGCTAAGGCCGGATAGCCATCAAACTCCAAAAGGTATTCGGGTAGCAACAGATGCACGAGGCACGCAGGTGGTCAGCACGATAGAGCTTGACAGCAAAATTGAAACTCTCTTGGCAACGCTCGACGACTTGCTAGCGTGCACTTCTACCGCTGAGAGCATCCTGTAGTTGCAGATTTCTGGCCTATTTTTTCGATTCCCATGTAGGGTACCAATGCGGGCGGAACTAGGATTGAGCCATCCCTCTGCTGATAGTTTTCTAGAATGGATATCAAAACCCGTTCAGTGGCCACTAGTGTGCTATTTATGGTGTGAACAAATTTTGAAGGTTCACCCGTTTTGTCGCTATATCTTATGTTTGATCTGACGGCTTGGTATGAAGTGCAATTGCTGCATGATGCCGCCTCTCGATATTTTCCTTGACCTGGCAACCAAGTTTCAAGGTCGTATTTTTTCGCCGCTACCGTCCCCATGTCGCCGCTGCAGACGTTTACTATTCTGTAAGGCAACCCGAGTTTTTGGAATATCTCTTCAGCGTTGGTAATCAATTCCTCGTGCCTCTTCCATGAGTCCTCAGGTCTACAGAAGATGAATTGCTCGACTTTCTCAAACTGATGAACCCGAAATATCCCTTTTGTATCTCTGCCGTGCGTTCCGGCCTCCTTCCTAAAACAGGGGCTCACCCCGCCATACCTAATCGGCAAGCTCTTTCCATCCAGTGCCTCATTCATGTGTAACGCCAGCAGCGCGTGCTCAGAAGTAGCAAGCATGTAGAGGTCTTCTCCCTCGATTTTGTAGATGGTATCCTCAAAATCAGATAAAGCGACTGCCCCCTCAAGTGGTTTCCTCTTTAGCATGTAAGGCGGCTGGAATAGAGCAAACCCCTTTCTTGTGATAAAATCGAGTGCAAATTTTATTACGGCATAGTTTAACTGAACAAGTTCTCCCTTTAGGTAATAGAACCTCGCGCCCGCCACCCTAGCAGCTCGCTCAAGGTCGACTAGGTCGAGGTTCAATGCGAGATCGATGTGATCTTTTGGTGTGAAGTCAAATTTGGGTATCTCGCCCCACCTTCTTATTTCAACGTTGTCGTTTTCGTCCTTGCCTACCGGCACTGACTCGTGCATTAAATTTGGCAGATTAAGGAGGATACGATCAATTTTTTTTCTGTAGCCTTGCACTTTTTGTTCGAGACTTTTTATTTTTAGCGGGATTTTTTTCGCTTCTTTAGTTTTCTCCGTTACATCCTTGTTCTCTTTTTTAAGCCTCGCTATTTCCGCGGTGATTTTATTACGCATTTCCCTCAATTTGTTTGTTTCTAGTGTCAACTTTCTCCAATTTTCATCGTGTTTCAGTAGATTGTCGACCCACTTTACTTTGGCTAGATCTCCCCGCTTGACCAAATCTGCTTTTACGAGGTCAGGATTTTTGCGCACAAATTTTACATCAAGCATTGCCCAATCCCATGGAATAAATTTTGTTCCTAATCTAAAAGTCTTTGTAAACTTTCATTTCAGCAAAAATTCTCCATCTATTTTTTGAAAACTAACTATTTAAGTTCATTGAGAGAGAGGGGCACTGAAAACAGTTTATAAAACAATAGAGGTCGGATTATGGAAGAGAAAAAACGGGCCGTGAAGAAGTCTTGGCGGGAGAAGAAGTGGTACGACATCGTCGCTCCTCCCATGTTCGGCAGCGCAAAGATAGGTGAAACTCTTGCCTCCGATCCGAGCCAGCTTATCGGGCGGCTCTTCGAGACTACACTGGGCGACCTCATCGAGGACTTCTCGAAGTCTCACATCAAGCTATACTTCCAAGTGAGGGGTGTCGAGGAAGGCCGCGCGCTCACCAGCTTCATAAGTCACGACATGGCTCGCGATTACATCCGAAGCCAGATCCGACGGCGAGCGACACGCATCAGCAACATCTCAACTGTGACGACCCAAGACGGCCACAGGCTTAGGGTGAGCTCGATCATCACAACACTTCGCCGTGTCCAGAGCTCGCAGCTCGAGGCAATCCGCAGGGACATGCGGAATGTCATCAAAGACCGCGCCGGGCAGCGAACGTTCGACCAGTTCGTGCAGGAGGTCGTGCTGGGAAAGCTCTCTGCCGATATCTACAAGGAAGCAAAGAAATATTGTCCGGTTAAGCGGGTCGAGGTCTGGAAGACAAAAGTGCTGGCAGGACCAGCGTAGTTGGCAATTTTCATGCGCAAGCTCTTCGGCACTTCTGGCGTTCGAGGCGTGGTGGGAGACCAACTTACTCTTGAGCTCGCGCTAGATCTCGGCCTAGCGCTTGCAACACATCTCGGTGGCGAGGGCAGCGTCGTCCTCGGTAAAGATCCCCGCACCTCCAGCGACATGATTGAGAACTGCTTAACATCGGGGCTGCTTTCGGGAGGTTGCGATGTTATGAAACTAGGTGTAGTCCCAACTCCTGCCGTGAGCTTCGCGGTGCGACAGTTTAGGGCCAAAGCTGGCATTATGATCACCGCTTCGCACAACCCGCCCGAGTACAACGGGATCAAGTTCTGGGGTAGCGATGGGATGGCGTACACTCCAAAACAGGAAGAAGCGATCGAACGAATTTACTTCGGTAAGCGAATGAAGTCTGCCGCTTGGGACCGAATAGGCAAAGTCGAGGCGATTGATGTCCTGCCGAGCTACATCGATGAGATCGCGGGCACTGTCAAGCTGAAGCGGAGCTACAAGGTCGTGGTCGACTGCGGCAATGGAGCGGGCTCCTTAGTGACGCCTTACTTGCTTCGAAAGCTGGGTTGCAAAGTGGTGACGTTGAACTCACAGCTCGACGGCTTCTTCCCTGGTCGCAGGCTCGAGCCCTCACCCGAGAATCTGGGAGAGCTCTGCAGCGTGGTGAAATCAATTGGCGCCGATCTCGGCATCGCACACGATGGTGATGCGGATCGAGCCGCCGCTGTCGACGAGCTTGGCAGGGTCGCGCAGCCCGACAAGATCTTAGGGTTAATCTCGGCTCACCAGATCAGGCGAAAGAAGGAAGTCGTGGTAACGACCGTTGATGCTTCGAGCGTCGTTGATGATTGCGTTGCTGGGCGCGGCGGCAAAGTAGTGCGCACGCGAGTTGGCGACGTCAGCGTAGCAGCGGCGATTAAAAAACACAAAGCGGTCTTCGGCGGGGAGCCCAGCAGCGCCTGGATCTTTCCCCGCGTTCACCTTGCGCCAGACGGGCCTCTCGCGACGATAAAAATTTTGGAACTACTCGATTCAACTGGTAAGAAACTTTCCGAATTGCTCGACATGCTGCCAGAGTATCCGACTGTGAGGGGAAAGGTGGCATGCCCAAACGAGAAAAAGGCGGACGTGATGAAAAAATTCAAGACTCACGCAAAGCGAGAGTTTCTGGGCGTCAAGAGAATCCTCACCATCGATGGCGTCAGGCTCGAGTTCGAGAGCGGTTGGGTGCTCGTCAGGCCTTCAGGAACCGAGCCATACATCCGCGTGACCGTGGAAGGTAAGACCCAGACGCGAGCTAAGGAAATCGCTAGAAAGGCGGTAAAAATATTGAAGGACGCCATGCGAGACTAAATTTTAACTTACTTAGCTTTATCACGAAGCTCCCATCTAAACAAGATCTTTCTACTACTATGCACGGTTCTGAGGTGACACAAGAGTTTCGCAAAGCCAAGATGGAAAGTGCACGGCCCGTGAACTATCGCTGATAAGTAATTTTACCATGTTTTTTATTAGTCTACATCAACTAACATTTGGGGTAAAGGTGAAAGCTGTCGTTCTTGCAGCGGGCCTCGGAACTAGAATGCGCCCGCTCACGTTCACGAAGCCAAAATTCCTTCTTCCGGTAGCTGGGAAGCCCGCTCTCGACCATGTGCTCCTGCTCCTGAGGAATGCCGGCATCGACGAAATTGCCATGATTGTAGGTTACGGGCGAGAGCAAATCATCGAGCGCTATGGCGATGGCTCAGAACTTGGGGTGAAGCTCAAGTATTTACATCAAAAGAAGTTGCTCGGCACCGCGAACGCCGTTTCGCTTGCTAAGGATTTCGTGAGCGGAGAGAGTTTTATCGTGATGAATGGCGACACCCTGATTGACCAAGAGTCGCTCAACGCGCTCCTGAAACGCTACGAAAAACAGGGGACAAGCAAAAATTTTGGTGGAATCATGGCAATCATCGAGGTCGATGAACCCGAGCAGTTCGGGATAGTTTTTCTGAAGGGAGAAAAAGTCAGCGAGATAGTTGAGAAGCCGAAGCGGGTCAAGAACAGGCTAGCGAACGCGGGCGTATACATTTTCAATCCCACAATTTTTGAGGCGATCAAGAAGACGAAGAAATCCAAGCGGGGAGAGTACGAGCTAACAGCATCGATGCAAATTTTGATCAATAACGGCAAGGCGATTTACACCTCGCCACTCAATTTATGGACTGACATCGGCAGGCCCTGGGATTTGCTGGTGGCGAACGATTACTTCTTGCGAGGGCAGCGCGGCGAAATACACGGCGAGGTTGAAGTGGGCGCTTATATCGAAGATAACGTTTACATCGGAGAGGGCTCGCGAATTCGTTCGGGCTCCTACATCTTGGGACCAACCTACATCGGCAAGGACTGCGACATCGGGCCAAATTGTTTCATAAGGCCGTGCACGAGTATAGGCGACAAAGTAAGGATCGGCAACGCGGTCGAGGTAAAGAACAGCATCGTCATGGATTACACGCACATCGGGCACCTCTCGTACGCGGGTGACAGCGTTATCGGGAGCCACTGCAACCTCGGAGCGGGAACAACCATCGCGAATCTGCGTTTGGACGAGAAGCCTATTAAAATGAAAGTCGGCGGTAAGGTGGTCAGCAGTGGTAGACTGAAGCTGGGCACGATAATCGCCGACAATGTCAAAACTGGCATCAACTGTACGATAAACGTTGGCGTGAAAATCGGTCCAGATTCGGCGGTCGGACCCGGAGCGGTCGTTTACAAGGATATTCCCCCAAATACGATGATATCCGTGAAACCTATCTTGGAAAAGAAGAAGTGGAAACCCTAGTAGGTTTTAACATGAGCAAGCGCACCCGCAAAGAATTCCGGAGGAAATATCCGAACCTAACTGAAGAGTTGGGTGGAGCAGGGACAGTCAAAATTCAAGCCGTTCGAACGAGTGCGAAAGAGGCTGAGAAGACATCACACAACTTGCATGGTTACGAGCCAACCGCCGTCGATTTCATCCGACGCTGCGAAAACGATGCCCAAGCGCTTGAGATAATAAACTTCCTCGAGAAGAACGGAAAAATCGAGCCTAGTTATGCACGGCATTTGCGCGCCCAGTTGGCCGAGCGTGGACTACAGAGCTTTGGCAAGCGAAGGAAGTCCGGCTGCTACTTGTGCAGCGAGTAGGGTCAAACATGCTTGAATTGGGACTCGTGGGTAAACCAAATACAGGCAAGACCACCTTTTTCAACGCCGCAACGCTTGCGAATGCTCCAGTAGCGGGTTACCCCTTTACAACAATCGATGCTAATGTCGGCGTCACCTACGTGCGAAGCCCATGCCCCTGCCGTGAGTTCAAGGTGATCTGTACCCCCAAAAATTCGAAGTGCGTTGATGGGGTTCGGTACGTGCCCATCCGGATGATCGATGTCGCTGGCTTGGTAGAGGGCGCCTACATGGGGCGGGGCTTGGGCAATCGCTTCCTCGACAACCTTCGGATGGCAGCCGCACTAGTCCACATTATCGACGCAGCCGGAGCAACCGATGCTGAGGGCAAACCCTGCCCACCAGGTACCCACGACCCCGTTCAAGACATAGATTTCCTCGAAGTCGAGATCGCGGCATGGCTGCGGAGCCTGCTCGTGAAAGATTGGCCGAAGTTCGCGCGCAGGGCGAAGTACGAAGAGCTCGACTTGGTTAAGGAGATAGCCGGACGCCTGAGCGGGCTAGGTATAAAGGAAAATCACGTTGCCCAAGCATTCCGGCAGGCAAGCGTGGATCGCTCGAACCCAGAAAAATGGACGGATGATGATTTGCTCCGATTCGTGGCAGAAGTTCGGAAAGCGAGTAAGCCCATTGTGATCGCCGCGAACAAAGCCGATGTTCCGGCGGCCGAGCTGAATATCGAGCGTTTGCGCCAGCGGGGGTACATCGTGGTCCCGACTTGCTCCGAAGCCGAGCTCATTCTGCGGCGCGGGAGCGAGAAGGGGTTTATGCTCTACGAGCCGGGCGACGAAGATTTCGAGATTCTCAAGCCTGAGGAGCTGAACGAGCAGCAGAAAAAGGCGATCGAGATGACCCATGCGCTGTTGAAAAAGTGGGGCTCGACGGGCGTCCAACAGGTGGTAGATAAGGCAATCTATGAACTGCTAAATCTAATCGTGGTTTACCCCGTCGACGATGAACACAAGCTCACGGACAAGAAGGGTAACATGCTTCCTGATACATACCTTGTTCCGAAAGGTACCACGGCCCACGAGTTTGCCTACATGATCCACACCGACCTCGGAGAGTCTTTTATTCACGCGATAGACGCTCGGACGAAGCGAAGGCTGGGTGAAGACTACGAGCTCAAGGAGAGGGATGTGATTAGAATAGTCGCGGCAAAGGGAAGATGAGCCATTGAAAGTCGCCCTCATTAATCCAAACACCGGACGAGTCGAGCGTATAGAGAACGAAGCGGCATGGCCCCCGCTGGGCTTGCTTTACCTAGGGGCGGTGCTAGAAAAATCCGGGCACGAAGTCAAAGTTATCGACAACGCACGAATCCAGCTGCCGGTCGAGAAAATCGTCGAGCGGGTGAAACGGGAGGATCCGGGAGTGCTCGGGGTGAGTACTCTCACTCCAACCTTCAAGCAGGGCATAAAAATAGCTAGCGCCATCAAGGCTGAACTCCCAGATTTAAAAATAGTTTTTGGGAATTATCACGCCACTTTCACCTATGAGAGACTGCTGACGAAGTACCCCTTCGTTGACTACGTCGCGCTAGGCGAGGGCGAGCAAATTTTTTTGGAACTCGTCAACGCTCTGGAGAGAAACGAGGAAATAAAGAAAATAAAAGGAATAGCCTTCAGGCACGACGGCGGGGTGGTCAAGACGCCGCCGAGACCTTTCATCCAAAATCTCGACGAGCTCCCCTTCCCTGACCGAACGCTGTTGGAGCAGGAGTATCACTCCGAGGTGGTTGGGATGCTCGGGAGTAGCGGAAAGTTCACCACCATGTTGACGTCAAGAGGCTGCCCCTACAACTGCAGATATTGCGCTTGCTCGGCCTTCTCCTTGCGAAAAGCTAGGTTCAGATCTCCAAAATCCGTGGTAGCTGAGATGGGGCTGTTGCAGATGGAGAGTTACGAAGAAGTTGGATTCGTTGATGACAATTTGCTCTTGGACCGACATAGGATGGAAAAAATTTGTGACCTGCTGAAGGAGAATGGAATCAAGCTCACCCTTTGGGCAGAAGGACGAGTTGACCAAGCATCGCGCGAGGTGCTGCGCAAGTTCGCACGCGTTGGCTGCAAGACGATTTATTTCGGAGTGGAGAGTGGCAACCAGAAAGTCTTGAACTATTACGGGAAAAACATCTCGCCGGAGCTCAGCCAAAAAGCCATGCGTAACTGTAAGGAAGCGGGCATCGAGAACATCATAGGCTCCTTTATCGTTGGCGCCCCAATCGAAACTAGAGAAGATGTCCAGCGAACCTTAGATTTCGCCTTAAACTTGAAAGGCATGGACTTCCCGCAAATGAATGTCCTCATGCTCTCGCCAGGAATGGACCTATGGGACACAGCGGTGCACGAGGGCTACCTTGATGAAGAGAAGTATTGGGAAGATGCGGTCACCGCGATCAATGTTTTTCCGTCCCATTTGAAAGAAGAGGAACTCAGCAGGATGATTGACCGCTTCTACTCAAAGTTCATCAAACGACCAACATTCTGGATACCGCAAATCCTGAAGACTGTGCAAAGCAAGTACCGCATGAAAATTCTTTTGGCTAACCTCAAGTCCAGAACTAGTTTTAGGGAGACTGTCCGACAACTCACCGGCGGATGAAGCAACCCGCGCAGATATAAGTCAGTTTCGCTTAATTTCTTCAAGCATATGGGAGGAAGTGGTATGGCGAAAATCTTAGTTACGGACCCCATCCACGAAGATGGTCTTAAGGCGCTGCGTGAGTTCGCAGAGGTTGAGGTAGCCACGGGCCTGAAGCCGGCCGATCTACTTGAGAAAGTTAAGGGGTATGATGTGCTGGTGGTGCGAAGCGCGACGAAGGTAACGAAAGATGTAATCGATGCGGGTAAACAGCTCGGGATAATCGCCCGAGCGGGGGTAGGGCTTGACAACGTAGATGTCAAAGCCGCCGAAAAGCGAGGGATTAAGGTACTCAACTCTCCAGAAGCTCCAACCATCGCGGTCGCTGAACTCGTGCTCGGACACATGTTGTCATTTGTAAGGCATATCCCGCTCGCGGACTCAAGCACTAAAGCAGGGCGATGGGAGAAGTCTAAACTCATTGGTACCGAATTAAGAGGCAAAACGCTTGGCATATTGGGCACGGGAAAGATAGGCAGGGCGGTGGGCTACAGAGCAAAGGCATTTCTGATGGAGTTGCTCTTATTTGACGTTATCAAAAACCAAGAGTTCGCCGAGCGGACGGGAGCGCGGTACGTCGATTTGAACACGTTGTTTCAAGAATCGGATTTCGTGACTCTACACGTACCACTGATGCCTGAGACCAAACATATGATCGGAAAACGTGAACTCGAACTCATGAAACCGACCGCAGTGTTGATAAACACCTCGCGTGGCGGAATCATTGACGAAGCGGCACTGATTGAAGCGTTAAAGAACAAAAAAATTGCGGGGGTCTGTTTGGATGTCTACGGGCAGGAGCCGCCCCGTGATAGCCCACTACTCGAGCTGCCAAACGTCGTGCTCACACCACACCTCGGAGCTTCAACACGCGAGGCGCAACGAGATGCAGCTATGATTATAGTCCAGAAGATAAGAGATACACTTGTCCAGTAGGGATGTCATAATGTACAAGTACTTGAGAAATGAATCGGCAGAATTGAACAAACTCATGCGCAGCCGAATGCGCGAGTGGCGGCGCGGGTCAGCGATAGTGCGTGTCGAGCACCCAACTAGGCTAGATCGAGCTCGTGCGCTTGGGTACAAGGCGAAGCAAGGCGTCATCGTCGTTCGGGCTCGGGTGCGGAAAGGCGGTAGACGCAAGGTGCGACCATGGCGTGGACGCCGACCAAAGCGCATGGGAGTTCGTAAGCTCGTCCCCAAGAAGAGCATCCAGCTGATTGCAGAGGAGCGAGCAGCCCGGAAGTACCCCAATTTGGAGGTGCTGAACTCCTACCCGCTCGGCCCCGACGGCACCCACGAGTATTTTGAGGTTATCATGCTCGACCCGAACCACCCGGCGATTCTGAGCGATTCCCAACTCGGATGGGTGGCCGAGAAAAAACATAGTGGGCGAGTTTACCGGGGTTTGACGAGATCAGGGCGAAAGTCGCGTGGGCTACTTCACAAAGGCAAGGGTGCAGAGAAGGTCAGGCCGAGCGTTCGGGCCCGTCGGCATGGCTGAAGTGATCGTGAATGGAATTTCCGTTCAGGAGCGCGGTTGTTAGCACATTTGCGCATGCCACCGAGGCCGAAGAACGGGTTTTAGATGCCCTTAGGATTTTGTTGCCCGAAGAAATTGAGGTCCGCCGATCGAGGCTTAAAGGCCACCATGGCAACCCCATCGTGAACCTCGAGGCGCGGATTAAGCGCAAGGAGACTCGAGAGCTCTGGCAAAGAATCCTAGCCAAGCTACGCGGAGGAGAGTCCGAAAAAATTGCTAGGGCCGCACCGGGCAGAATCGATGAGACATGTCATCTTCACCTGAGATTCAATAAACAGTTGGCCTATGCGGGGGAGCTCGCGTTGACCGGGGGTGGCGATGTTATCCACCTCAGACTGAAAGTTGCGGCTTACCCTGCCAAACGAGAAGTCGCGGTTGACTTAGTCGAAAAATTTTTGCTGACAAAATAAATCTGACGGGTTTTTAGAGACGGATTTATCCGAGGTAGAATGTAGGCAAAAGAGATGCTTGCACTTCAAGAGATTGAAAACACGTTAACTATCGCCAAGGAATGCTAACTTCGTCGACTCTCCATCTCTGATTCACTACTGTGTCTTCGAGATTCTGCCTCACACCATTTCTATACGCTAAGATACCTGTCCAACTTATCATGGCCCCGTTGTCAGCGCATAGCTCCATTGGTGGAACCAAAAATTTTGCGTGGTGCTCTTCGGCCATGAGCTTGAGCATCTCTCTTAACCTTTTATTTGCCGCGACCCCGCCAGTTAGCATGACCTCGCGTTTCTCGGTGTGCGCAACAGCCCGCTCGGTCACCTCAACAAGAGCAGCGAATGCCGTCTCCTGCAGGCTGTAGCAGAGATCTCGAACATCGACTCCAGCACGATGCTTGCGGACCGTTTCAGTCATCAATCCTGAGAACGATAGGTCCATCCCCTTAACCACGTAAGGTAGCGGGATGTAGCGCTTGCCCTCGCGCGCGAGCCGCTCGACGTTGGGTCCGCCGGGGTGAGGCAATCCAACCTCCCGCGCAAAAACATCAAGGCAATTGCCAACGGGGATATCGAGTGTTTCTCCAAAAACACGATAGCGCCCTGCATCGAAGGCGATTACTTGAGTGTTGCCCCCGCTGACGTAAAGAGTGACTGGATTTTTAGCGCGCGCTACTAAGCGGCCGATCTCAACGTGGGCAATGCAGTGATTTATCCCTAAAATTGGGATATTATGGAAAGCTGCCAAAGCCCTCGCAGCCGTAGCAGCCGTGCGAAGACAGGGGCCCAGGCCCGGCCCTAAAGAAAACGCAACCAAATCGATATTTCCGATGTCCACCTCTGCTTTTTTCAATGCATCACTCAATACCGCGCGGGCGTTTGCGGTGTGAAATTGTGCGGCTTCTCTGGGGTGAATGCCGCCCTTCGGGGGTGTGTAAACTCTTGAAGTGTTGGCTAAGATTTTCCCTTTCGAGTTAACGATACCTACTCCGAACGTGTGCGCTGTACCTTCGATGCCAAGACAAAGCATACTTGAACCCAACTTTACTAGCCCGGTCGACCAAAAAGTCTTCAGTTTTTGACCTAGCTACCGCTTAACCAAGCAAAAATGCCAAAGTCCAGAGCAATGAATTCACTCTGTAACGACTTCAGCTGTCGCAAATCTTTGCCGCACCGCAGTGATGCGAACTTTTACCTCATCCCCGGAATTCGTGCCGGGTACGAAGACCACGAAGCCTTGAATGCGGGCGATCCCATCTCCGCTTTTGCCCTTCGACTCAATCTTCACGTCTTGAATGTCGCCAACGTTCACCGGAGCAGGTGGTCCTCTTCGCTCTCTAGGTCCGTACACACTTTTCAACTCCTTTTTATTACAACCTAAAGTAGAGGACTTTGCTTATAAATTTGCGTGAGAATAGTTTTTATTAACATTAATGTTTAACTAAAAGTATTTTTTCAGGAAAATCAAAGCTAAAAAAAGGTCTCGCTAGGATAGATATCGAAAATGTGTTGATTGAAGCTGTGACGCAAAAAGAAGGTAAAGTCTGCATCCGACCCGAAGACATTCTCCTATCAAAAAGACCGATCAAATCAAGCGGAAGAAACATGCTGAAGGGTAAGATAACTGAGATCTCCGACCGAGGCACAACTGTAAGGTTAAAAGTAGATGTTGGACGCGAGTTGGTAGTGATAATCATCAAGCGCTCTTTTCTAGACATGAAGTTAAGAATTGGCTCTGGAGTTTACGTTGCATTTAAAGCATCTTCGGTACATGTAATTTGATAAACAGCTTTTGTCTTGGCCACGCCGAACATTTAAACAACTGCCCAATTATGTATGGTTGGCGAGCCGATGTTCCTCCGCAAGATTTTCGGCAAAAAACCAAAAGCACCCGAACCTCAAGTTGAAGAATTGTCCATCGATTCCTTAGGCGAGCGGGTGGGTAAACTCAAGCAGGAAAAGCTCTCGGAGACCCAATCCAAGTTAAATGCCATGCTTGACAGGCTATCCGAAGAGCGGGAAGCGCTTTTAAAGGAATTGAAAACTCTTTCCGAGGCCGAACCCACCGATGAAGTTTATCCAGGATTGCACAAGACGGCACTCGAGGCCCGAAGGCTCCTCGCTGACAAGCTAACCCGCGCGGTCACTGCTATCGAACGGCGAGGAGGATTCTCGACTGACGAGCTCGCGACACTAAATAGCAGGCTGACGAAAATGGTGAACCTTACAACCGACGCAATCGCCACCCACAGCCGCTATGTTCGAGCGTTGTTCGGCTCTCACTTTAACTCGGCCGAGCTACGTCTGCGACGGTTGCATGGATTGGTCAGGGAAGTCAATGTTCTCATCGAAGGAACCCTCGGAAAAATGCGTTCGCTAGATTTGGTCTCTTCTAAAATTTCATCACAAAAGGAGCTCCTTCACCGAATTGAGGATATGCGGACTAATGCCAAATCGTTGGAAAATCAGGTCGTGGCGCTTGAAAAGCTGATTGAGAACGAGAGCAATCAAATGGCGCGGCTCATCAACAGTGAGGAATTCAAGAGCTTGGACGCGTCTGGGCGCGAGCTCGAACGAATTGAGCGAGAGATAGCCCAGGTGAAGGGCGCCGCATCAAGCGCAATTTCGGGACTCAGCCGACCCTTCAGAAAGATGGAAAAGCTCGTGACAGCGGGCGAGTGCCAAATGGACCGAGAGATGATAAAAGTCCTTGAACTTTGCATCGAGAATCCACTTGAAGTACTTTCATCAGACGAAAAAATAGCTTCTACCAATGCGCTGCTGCAAAAAATGATAGAACTTCTTGAGGGCGGAAAAATAAGCATGGACGACCGTGAACGTAAGAAGCGAATGAAACTAGCTCGAGAACTTCTGGAGGAAAAAAAGCTCCTGAAACTCAAAGAGCGACTCGCCCACCTCCACGCTGATATGGAAATTCAAAAACGCGCTCGTGAACAAACATCGCTGCTAAAACAAAAGGCGGAACTCGAAGAATCGATAGAAAAATATCGGTCGGACCTAAAACGCGCACGAGCGACAATTGAGGAACTTCATCGCGAATCGCAGCTGGCTGAGAAAGATATCGATAAAAACTTGCGTGAGATAGAAAAACTTGCAACTGAGGTTATCGGCGCAATAGTCAAGCTCACTTCTTAAAATCCGTGTACCCGCACTTTCCGCACGCTAAGCGGTTCCCGTGGTTAGCCATGAAAACTCCTGGGCCACAGCGCGGGCAGGTCGGGCGCAGATACTCTAGCTTTTCGCCCCCAAGCTTGTAGACCTTTGCCTTCGCGGCCTTAACTTTCTTTGCCACCGTCTGCCTCCTTCGATGGCTTTTCCTTAACTTCAGCTTTTTCTTCCTTCGGCTTCTCTTTCGGCTTTTCTACTTTCTCCTCCTTCGGCTTCTCGGGTTTTGCCTTCATTTCCTCTTTGGGTTTTTCGGCTTTATCTGGGGGTTTTTCAGCCTCAGGCTTAGCTTCCTTTGGCATGTCCCGCTGAAGCAAAAATTTGGGCTCGAGTCCTTCGAGTTGTTCGCGGGAGCTGTAGGCGCGGGCGATTCCAGAGGCCATCTGGCGACCGTGGGTGCTCGCCATCTTCTCGATGACAATGAGTTCCGCCGCGACACCCAACTGGTTCGCGAGCTGAGCACGCACGTCCAAACGCTTTGGGGTTGGCTCCCCCGCATGATCAGCTTTGAATTTTACTTCGGCACGCTTGAACAGCGGGTTCTCCGTCTTCTCGATTATCTCGACCTTCATATTGACCCCTTTCATCTCTAGCGAAACCTAATTAAACCTTAGCCCCCGTTAATCGGTCCCCACTTTTTGAGATTATGTAATGATTGTTTAAAAATTACCTACTGGTCCTGAATTGCTCTAGCAGCGCTTCGAATTCGCGGCGCTTGGACTCGGTGACTTCTACGATCACAACCCCTTCGTATGGCTGCCCATAAACGACAACGGACCCTAGTGGGGCGGAGAGCACGGCTGGTAGAGTGGCGAGGTCTTCCTCCCCATCGACGATAATTTTTAGGGGAGGTTTTGCTTCATCGAGGACTGCGCGCAATTCCTGAGTTATCGTCCCCGCGGGGTTTTTTACACGAACTATTTTTGCATCGAACGAATCGATCGTACGCCTTATTTTTTTATCAACCGGAGACCGCATCACGAGGAAATCGACCACGGCAACATCCAACATCAGGCCAGCTTCGATCAAATCCGCGGTAACGATATCGCCGACTGCAATTAGCCTAGTCGGGCGAAGCTGCCGCAGGCGCTCAATCGCAGTTGTAACGCTAGAGAAAAGCTGACCAAGTGGACGCTTCAAGAGTGGCCGCACTTCATCGGGTAGCTTTAACACCCTACCGAACCCTCAACGCGTACTTCCCAGGCTGGGTGATTTTCAATCGCTTGGCGATCTCAGAGCTCTCTGGGTCGAGCACGATGATGTATCCCGACCAGTCTCCCGAGAGCGATGCCGCCCCGCAAACCGGGCAGGTATTCTGATCGGTGATGAAGTTACAATTGCGGCAAGCCTTTTCGGTCAAGCCTTTGCCTCCTTGCGGGCCTCCTTGATCCATTCGAGCTTGCCGAGTCCAAACTGGCGCATCGTCAGCCCTATCTTTCCACCACGGGGGCCTCGTCGTGTGCTCACTGTAACCACGCGCGCGCAAACCTTGTCCCCCTCCTTCAGCACCCGCTTTGACTCCTTGCCGTAGAGTGCCCCCTTCTTCTTGTCATAACCCACGAAGTCGTCCATCACCTGTGAAACGTGCACCAAACCATCGATAGGCCCCAGACGCACGAACCCGCCAAACTCGACAATCTCAACCACCTCACCCAACACCACCTCGTTGACTTCCGGCTTGTAAACGAGCGATTCAAAGGTGACATCATGGTAGCTGGCCCCATCGCCCATGATTATGCGGCCCGTTTCGACCTTCTTGAGCTCGGTGATTGCGAGGATTGTGCCAACGTCTTTGTCGGTTAGCCCCTCGTAACTCTTGCGCAGGACGTCAACAATCACTTCCTCGAGGGGCTCGCCAAGCCTGCTGGGGGGCACCCGCACGGTATCACTCACGGTCACTATTTTGTACATTCACTCTACCTCAAATTTTTTAGTGTAAAACTCCATGACGCGGACGATCGCCTCATGTGCTGTCCTCGCCCTCGCCACTCAAGCCTTTTGGTTTTCTTTCCCTTTAACTTTTTGCCCTTTTTCGCGAGGAAACCCAGCACCTGCAACACCTTCGAGTTTGACGTTTTTTCAAAAATTGACCACATCATGCGCCCCAAATCTTCAACAGCAGCGGGACGAATAGCAAGGACACCATGGCCATGAGCTTAATCAGGATGTTAAGCGAGGGACCCGAGGTGTCTTTGAACGGGTCTCCAACGGTGTCGCCTATCACCGAAGCCGCGTGGGTTTCACTTCCTTTTCCGCCCAGATGCCCATCCTCAATGTACTTCTTCGCATTGTCCCAAGCCCCGCCGGAGTTCGCGAGGGTGATTGCGAGCAGCAGACCCGTGACTATCGAACCCGCAAGCAGACCCCCCAACACCTCAGGACTAAAAAGGCCCACCGCGATTGGGGTAAGGATGGCCAGCGCTGCCGGGAGCGCCATGTTTCGCATAGCAGCAGAAGTGCTAATTTCGATACACCGGTTGTAGTCCGGCTTTGCCTTTCCTTTCATCAGCCCAGGGATAGTTCTAAACTGTCTCCGCACCTCGCTCACGATTAGAGCGGCCCCCCTGCCCACTGCCCGCATGGTGAGCGCGCAGAACAAAAACGGTAGCATCCCACCTATGAACAGCCCGACAATGACTGATGGATTAGTTATGCTGAGATTCATAGTTATCCCTGCATCAGCCATTCCTATGGTATAAGCTGAAAAAAGTGCAAGTGCCGTCAGAGCTGCTGAACCGATTGCGAAGCCCTTGCCGATTGCAGCAGTCGTGTTTCCAACAGCATCCAGTCGCTCGGCACGTTTGCGTACCGTTTGTCCCATCCCAGCCATCTCGGCAATCCCAGCGGCATTGTCTGCAACTGGGCCGTAGGTATCCGTGGCAAGCGTCATGCCCAATGTACTGAGCATGCCCACCGCGGCAATCGCAATTCCATATAACCCATTTGGTAAAGTGATGTAGTAAGCAAACGAAATTGCACCAATAACTGCGATAATTGGAATCACGGTGCTGAGCATTCCAACTGAAAGGCCGCTGATGATATTCGTCGCGGGGCCAGTCTGGGATGATATCGCAATTGACTGCACGGGTGAAAATCTATTCTCGGTGTAGTACTCTGCAGAAAGACCGATTAAGATTCCAGCCACCAACCCGGCAAGCATCGCCCAAAATATCTCCACCGCACCAACGAAAAACCATATCAGAAAGAATGACGCCACGGCTATCAAGATGGCGCTTCCAAAAACCCCCTTGTTGAGCGCGGCGTGAAGTGTTTTTATTCCAGCACCCCTCTTCGTCCGCACGAAGAATGTCGCCACAATCGAGCAGAAAATCCCGACTGCAGCGAGCAGCATAGGAAGCACCACGGCATCCGTCTGGCCGAGCACGACGCCCCCCACGGTGACTCCGGTGAAACCTATCACCATGGCCGCAATGATTGAGCCCACATATGATTCAAACAGGTCCGCCCCCATCCCAGCGACATCGCCAACGTTGTCACCCACGTTGTCTGCAATCACCGCCGGATTTCGTGGGTCATCCTCGGGAATTCGAGCCTCAACCTTTCCGACTAAATCTGCGCCCATGTCCGCCGATTTCGTGTAGATGCCCCCACCAACGCGTGCGAACAGCGCTATCGAACTCGCCCCGAAGCCGAAGCCAACGATTATCCTGGGGTCTCCGAATAGGTAGTAGAAAATGCTCACGCCCAAGATCCCCAGCCCTACGACACACATCCCCATCACCGCGCCGCTAGAGAACCCAACTGTAAGTCCTTTACCAATACTCCGCTTCGCCGCCGTTGCCGTTCGGGCGTTCGACTTGGTCGCCACGCGCATCCCAACGTTGCCGGCCAGCGCTGAGAAAAATGCCCCGCCCATGAACGCCACTGCAGTCTGGTGACCCACGACCAGCGCCAAAATAGCCGCCGCTATAACCGCGTAGACGACCATTACCTGATACTCCTTGTTCAGAAAAGCCATCGCCCCCCGATAGATGGTGCCGGAGAGTTCCCGCATTCGCTCGGTCCCGACGGGCTGCCGCATGATCCTGAAAGTTAAGTAGCCCGCAAACGCGAGGGCTAAGACACCTGCTATCGGTGCCAGCACCACTGGTTCAAATCCGACCATCTCACGACCTCTTGAGGAATTTTAACCTTACTTAATCCAACCGTCTATTGCAAGATGAGACTTCTGCCGTAAATATATTACTGGCACCCCACAACGCCGGAGCTCCTTCCGCAGAGCTGCGTCAGTAGTTCCCACCGCATAGCCTCCTTTGAGCGCCAAGTTCAAGATTACCTCATCCGCTATACCTTTCGCCTTGATGACATCCCCACGTTTAGCTAGAAACAATCCAATTTTGGCAGCCATCTGCTCCTTTGGCTTGCCCCGCTCGGAGATTCGCATAAGCTCTTGGAGGACCGGACTTGGAATAATGAGTTCATGAGGTTGTTCCAGCAACCTGTTGAGTTCCCCCACAACATCCACGCTAAACAGACCGGGAATCATCAGGAAACTTGTGTCTGCGATGACCTGCAACCAAATTCCTCGTCAACTTATGATACCGTAGCCAATCAGACGCCACCTTCCAGCGACGCGTCGACTCAGTGCGACTCGTGCCCCTTGATCGACGCAGACTGGTAGTTTGAGTTTGATGGTAGCTCGGTCCCTTCTGGCACTTGATATCATGCCCACGGTCATCGCCGTCCCCACGTTCAACATCAAGGGCTCACCCGTGACCAAGGGCTTTACCTCAAGCTCTTTGGGAAGCCCGACGACGCGCTTCATCAGGTGAACTTCTAACTCGGCCGTTTCTAGCACCTCGGGCAAGCTTCCAGGAGCCCCCGCCACCGAGCCCACGAGCGAATCGCCTTTGGTCAGCGATGGATCAAGCTCAGTACCAACCCCGATGAGGCCACCCGGCACAGCCGCCTCCAGCCGGCTCCCCCCTGCGTGCAAGCTCACTATCTTCGAGTCTAAGTGTTGCCACGTGACCCTTCCCTCCCGGCCCGCTCGTATGCCGGGGCGAACCTCTATTCCTTCACCCTCACGAAGCTTTCCTCGAAGGAGTAATCCGCCCAAGACTCCGCCGACTAATTTTTCTGGCTTGGCTCCCGGGCGATTAACATCGAAGGAGCGGGCGACGTGCATCCGCGCGGGCTTCGAGAGGTCCCGCTTTGGCGTCGGGATGTGCTCCTCAATTGCTTGAATCAGCTTATCGATATTCGCGCGGTGAATGGCGGATATTGGGATCACGGGAGCATCGGCGGCGAAGGTACTCGAAAGGAACTCCTTGATATGTTGGTAATTTTGCATCACTTTCTCTCGCGAGACGAGCTCAATTTTATTCTGCGCCACCACGACGTTACGCACCCCAATGAGACTGAGGGCCATCAAGTGTTCTTTCGTTTGGGGCTGGGGACAGGGCTCGTTCGCCGCTATCACGAGCATGGCTCCGTCCATAATCGCTGCGCCCGATATCATAGTGGCCATGAGCATCTCGTGCCCTGGAGCATCAACGAACGAGACACGGCGAAGGAATTCCGTCCGGGCCTCGCAGAAGGGGCACTTCTCCTTGGTGCTGTACCGCTTGCACTTGGGGCAACGTGTGAACGAAGTATCTGCATACCCTAAACGAATCGAGATGCCCCGACGAATCTCCTCGCTGTGCACGTCGGCCCAAATACCCGAAAGCGCTTCCGTAAGAGTAGTCTTCCCGTGATCGATATGCCCAACGAGGCCTATGTTAACGACAGCTTGGGACATTTGGATACCTTGCTCAAATTTTCTGCTCACCAGATATAAAACGCACAGGCTTCGACTAGAGTACACATGATATTATTACTATAAACATGTGAAAGCGTGTGGAACCCACCTGTCGATTAGGTCGCTTTCGCTTCAGCTTCCTTTGGGGCCAAGAGCTCCTCAACGGGTTTCTCCCCGCGCTTCACGATTTTCGCGTTGACCTGCACGATCGCATCGGAAATTCTCGAACCTCGAACCCGCTTTCGGCGGCGTTCCCCCCTCCTTCGCGGAGAAAACCCAGGGCCACCAGCCAGCAAGACACTTGTTCGCCCCGAACCGTAGATATCTGGGCGCATGGGGAAGCCATCTTTGTCGGTGCCGCCTGTGAGCTGGAGCTCGTATCCCGGGAGCCCCACGACCGCCCCGTCGAACTTGTCCCCTAGCCGGAGTCCGACTAGTTTCCGCGCATCCGGCTCCCGAGCCTCTCGGGGATAGCTCTTGCCCGTCTCGGGGTCAGCGACCACTACTTTGAACACCATCAGATCACACCTCAATCATTAAACAGGCTCAATTATTCCTTTATCAGTTCATAAGACTTTCTAGAGTTCTTGCTAGATCAGGAAAAACAGGTAATTAACTTTTTCCTAACTACATCACCCCATACGTCGGATCTTCACGCTGTTTAATCGCAATTATCTCATCCAACACCGCTAGCTCATCGCCCGAAAGCAGATCCCGTAGATCCCGCTTCAGGACAATCACGTGCTCTCTTGGGACATCCGTGTATAAGACATCGTCCTCCTGAACGTTACGCCCGACCACCCCGCCCTCGATCGAAATCGCTAGCTCGTCCCCCAGCTTCGCCTCCTGCACCGATCGCTTCTCCTTTTGTAACTCGCGAATGGTGCCGACCGAGCGCCCGTCCCTGCGCATGAGCGGATACTTTGGCCTGAGCACTCCCCCTAGCACGTCTACCCCAACAATTGCGGGGTGGCTACGCCTGAAAATATAACCAGGTTTCAGCGCGAACTTCCCTGGCCTGACATAAACCTCGAGACGCTTCGCCCGAATCTCCTCGCGCTTTTGTTTCGCCCAATCTTCGTAGCTTTCCAGGAGCTTGTAGATGACCTCATCATGCAACACGGATACATCCTCGCGCTTTGCCTCCGTCTGCGCATCGGGTAAAACTTTCACGTTGAATGCCAGCACCACTCCAAGAAGTGGATCACTCTTCACCACGCTCGCTGCCTCGACCACATCACGTCTTGAGACATCGCCAATATCTGCGCGGTGGATGGGTATGTCCTTCGCTTTGAGTTGACCCTCAAGCGCTTCAAGCGAGCCCAAAGCATCTGCCTTGAGCACGACCCCATTGACATTCGTGCTTATCCGAATGCGCTCCATCTCTTGCTGAAGCTCCTGCCAAAGTTTTTCCGCCTCTGATGTATCCTTGATCGCCCAGAGCGGGGCTCCGGCGACGACTCCCTCGAGATTGGGTGCTGCGACTTTAACTCCGGCCGCCGCGGACACTCGCTCGACCGGTTTGAACTTGTCTTCGGGATCACGAATCTCGTCGAGCGGCTTCGGCTGGAGTAGAGCGCGGACCTTCGAGATAATCACCTTGTCGAGCCCTCCGACGGCAAATGTATTCCCCTTGGTGAACGTGCCATCATACACGATAACGTCGATGACCTTCCCCAGCCCGACCTCCTCTTTCACCTCAAGCACAGTCCCCCGCGCCGGACCCGTCACCTCAATCACCAACTCCTTTTCGAGAAATCGCTGCGCCAATCCAACCAACATCGTAAGCACCTCGGGTACCCCTTCACCCGTCTTGGCGCTTGCCGGGACGATGCTAACTTGCTTTCGAAAATCACTCACTCGGTCGAAGCGTTCGGCTTCAAAGCCCAGCTCGTGGAGTTTGCCGACCAGCTCGTAAATCTTGTCGTCGAGCGCGCCCTGCACCTCGACGCGCTGGCGGGCGAACGAGTCAAGAAAGCATGCTTTTGGAGAGGGCTGCCACCACGGCAAAAGATCGATTTTGTTCGCGACAAGCATGAAGGGAGTTTTGTACGATTTCAAAATCGTCAGCGATTCAAGCGTCTGGGGCATGAAGCCTTCGTTGATGTCGACGACCAAAGCAGCGAGGTCGGCGAGCGCCCCTCCGCGGCGGCGCAGGTTGGTAAAGGCCTCGTGCCCGGGAGTGTCAATGAAGAGTAGCCCGGGAAGAGTCATCTTTATTTTGAACTCCTCGAGAAGAGCACCACAAATTTGTTTGATGGTTTCCGCTGGGACTTCGGTCGCCCCTATGTGCTGAGAAATTCCACCTGACTCTCTGGTTGCGACTGCCGTGCCCCTGATGCTGTCTAACAATAAGGTCTTGCCGTGATCAACGTGCCCAAGCACCGAAATTATAGGCTGGCGGACTTTTCTCCCGACCATCTCCATCGCCTCGTTTTTAACATGCACTTGCTTTTGATTTAAACTGGGGCGCTTTGATGCATCCATTTTGAAAAAAATTAATTCTCGGGACTAAAAGGCTACAGTAGGGGAATATTGGCCAAATGAACTCAGAAAGTATTTAAAGAATGTCGAGGCTTACTAAATGTGCTTATTATGGAGAAACAACAAGAAATTCCAAAAAAGAAACCCAAGGTTCCGATTGCTGTTCCGGTTGTTATTTGTCCAGAATGCTACAAACCAATGGAAATCGTGGGGAAAGTAGACGTGGATAAAGACGAGCGGATCTTTTTCAAAAAACGAACTAGGACAGTTCCACACATTGAATTTCGTTGTTCCAGTTGTGGGATGGAATGGAAAGAATCGCTTGAGCGAAGAGGAGGAGGATGTTTTATCGCCACGGCGACTTTTGGGACTCCTATGGCACATGAGGTAAACATACTCAGGAAATTCAGGGACGGATTCCTATTACAAAATCGCACGGGAGAAATCTTTGTTCGCGCATATTACAAGCTATCTCCTCCGATAGCCCGCACGATTGAAAAATCTGAAATGCTGCGACGTTTCGTGAGAATTCTATTGACTCCTATCGTGAAGCTATTCAATTTGATCTATGGGAAACACTAAGAGAACAAGTTTCTTATCGGCTATTCTTGAAACACTGGGAGCTAAAAACATCAAAAGTTAAAATTAAACTTTATCCTAAGTAAATAGGCAAGGCTTCATTGTCTTCTTGTTGGTAGAGGGGTGTTTCGTAAAACATATTCTCAAAGGCTCCTGGTGGGGGCGGTTCAATTTTGACTACTTCTGCTTCCGCATATTCGATTCCAGCCAATTCGCAAGCTAGCTTAATCGTGTCTTCCAAATCCCCAAGTTTGTCCACAAGCCCAAGCTCGAAGGCTTTATTGCCGTTGAACCACCCTCCTTCAATCAGGACATACCACGGATTCTCGATGTTCTCCGCCACGTTCTCGATTTTCTCCCTCATAATCTCAGTTTCTTCTATCACTATGTTGAAGAATGAATTTTTGGCCTCCTCGACTTTAAGCCTTAAGAATTCCCGCTCGTTTTCGTCTAGAACTCCATCCTCCCAGAGGGTTTTGAATATCCCAGAAGAAATAGCAGTAATCGCCTCAACATTTTCCGGCTCCACAGGAACTGGCTCGCCAAGCTCTATGTACACTCCGATGCTTCCAACTTCGGAAAATGGATGCGCAACTATTACATCGGCTCCCAAAGAGACCAAGTATGAACCAGATGCCGCTGCCCCTCTAACAAACGCTACAACTGGCTTTTCAAAACGCTTGACCATCGAATACATCTCGTAACTAGCTGTTGCATACCCCCCAGGCGAATCCACGGCTAAAACAACAGCCTTAATACTCTTATCTCTCCTGGCGTTCTCAAGTGATCTCTGAAGTTCCCCAGTAGTGGTATAAAATGTGGATTCTTCGCCAGTTGTGAGTTCACCTCTTAGTTCAATGATAGCTATCTTATTTTTTTTGGGAAGTGCGGGCATAACTAAAGCCCAGAATATCGAAATTACGGCTACCGATACAACTATGATCCCCGCTATGATCTTTAGTCTTCTACCTACCGCCTTTTTACTTTCCCGCAAAATTTTCCTTTGCTTTCTCGTATTATCAGCCCTTCTTATTTTTTCCCCTCAATTTTAAAAAGCTCTTTAATTAATTAAGTTCATGACCCTAATTAAAGTGCACATTTTCCAATTTTCATGAAAAGATTTTAGGCTTTCAAAAGAAAATTCGCATCTCCCGTTCAGCGCTTTCTGCGGAATCTGCAGCGTGAATGACATTCTCCGTGATGCTCGACCCGAAGTCACTTCGAATCGTTCCTTTCGCGGCCTTGGTCGGGTCGGTGGTACCCGAGAGCTCACGCATTTGCGTTATCGCTCGTTCACCTTCGACCAGCATCACGACCACCTCGCCCGAAAGCACATGCTCGACCAAGCGTTCAAAGAAATCCTTTCCCCGATGCACCGAGTAAAGCTCCTCTGCAAGCCCTCGGTCGAGCCTCATCCGACGCATCGAAACTATTTTTAACCCAGCCCTCTCGATCCGCGCGACAATTTCATCGGTCAGGCCTTTCGCCGCCCCATCCGGCTTCACCATGACGAAGGTTCGCTCCCTCAAGCCTTTCCCCTCGCTTTTCGGGAGCGTTCGGTCCACTTCACGCGATGTGGCTTCCGCTTCAGTTTAAAGTTGCGTTCACACTTGCTCGAACAAAAGAACAGAACCGAGCCATCCCGCCGGACGAACATCAAGCCAGTGCCAGGCTCGACACGTCCACCGCAGAAGGAACACTTTCGCGCGACTGGCATTTAAGGCACCCTGATTTCCTTCGCCTCTCGATCGGTCTCACGGAGCATGAGGATATCGCCCACTTGTGTTGGCCCCTTGACGTTGCGGGTTATGATGCGTCCCTTGTCTCGCCCCTTGAGCACGCGACACTTGACCTGCAAAATTCCCCCGGTTACGCCTGTGCGCGCCCGAATCTCGATTACCTCGGCAGGGAAGCCGAGCTCCTCCTCAGCCGGCATGGACTCACTTCTTCAGCTCGCGGATGCGCTCGATGATTTCCTTTACAACTTCCTTCGCTTGTCCGGCTTCGACTATCGAGATTGCTGCTGCCCCGATGTCTATGCCTGCTGCTGCCCCTAGCTCGCGCTTGCTGGGGACGTAAATGTAAGGGATACCCTTCTCATCGCAAAGCGGGGGCAAGTGAGCGACAATCTCAACCGGATCGACATCCTCGGCTATGACTACTAGCACGGCCCGCTTCCGCTCGATTGCCTTGGTTGTCTCGTTCGTACCCTTTCGAAGTTTTCCTTTATCGCGTACGTTCTCGACTGCCTCGTAAGCCTTATCCGCCAGCTCCTTCGGCACCTCGAATCGCACATAAATTGACTTGGCCACTTTAAACACCTCCTTCAGCTTCAACTTCATCATTCATTGGCTGTGACCTGTGTAATAGGAAGCTCGATTGGTATTTTAATTTAACGATGAGCATATGCCGCGACGAGCTTCGGCCTGACCGCATCAACCCGAACGAACCCGTACCGCTCAAACTGTAAGACGGTATCGACATTGAGGCCCGCCACCGCGGGTTCTGCTAGTCCAAATTCTCGGGAGTTATCAGGTTTTATCACTTCAACCTCCACCGCCCCTGCCGAAACCCACTGGATTTTCGGTACATCCGCGAGCTCAAGCCCCTGAAACTCGGCCTCGAGCACCTTTCCCTTCGAGCTAAGGGTCACATTCATTAAGTCCTTAAGGCGGAAGGTTTGCCCCTCCTGTAGAACTGTAGTATCTTCACCGGCGAGATAAAACACGAGCGCATCGCCCTCACGTGCAAGCGGCAGAATCCGCTCCCCATGTTCGGGGTGGCCCGGGTGCAAACGAAGCTGAACTTGCTTTAAGTCGGGCGCCTTGTGCACGAGCATCTTCACGGGGTTCGGGACGAAGAAATAGCGGTCCGCTCGCTCATCGGCAAACTTTCGGTTGTATGCGTAGAGTGTCTCCCAGCTGAGTGAGCTATCGACGAGCGTGGGACCAATATCTAAGATAAGCTGTTTAATCGCCTCGGGCACGAAGCCCCGGCGCCTGAGCGCTGCAATCGTCCCCAGCCTAACGTCGTCGTAGCCTGTGAGCTCACCGTCCCGGATGCCCTGCATGGTCTGGGTCTTGCTTAACGCCATACCGGCCATGTTCAAGCGCCCATACTGAACCGCCGTAGGATACTCCCACCCTAGGTGCTCGAAGAGCGTGCGCTGGCGCTGCTCATTGACCTCGTGCTCCTTTCCTCTAATGATGTGCGTTACACCCATTTCATGATCGTCGATTGCGACCGAGAAGTTGTAGAGGGGCCAGACCGAGTAGCGCTCCTCCATGCGCGGGTGGGGCTTAGCCGTTACCCGAAGCGCAGGCCAATCGCGCACAGCAGGATTTGGGTGATTTAGATTGGTCTTGATGCGCACGACTGCTTCCCCCTTAGCGACTCCACCGGCTAGCATCCGCCGCCATCGCTGAAGTTGTTCCCCATTAGAAAGCTCGCGACATGGACAGGGCTCCCCGCGGTCACGCAACTCCCGGAAGTCCTCAATGGAGCAGGTGCATACGTACGCTTTGCCTTCGCGCAGGAGCTGCTCCGCATAATTGTAGTAGAACTCGAGGCGGTCGGACTGTGTGTGCTCCTCGTCCCAGCTCATGCCCAGCCATCGGAGGTCCCGACGAATGAGCTCGTACATCTCAAGCAGCGCGTTCTCGGGGTTTGTGTCCTCGAAGCGCAGGATGAACTTGCCCTTGTACCGGTGGGCGTACTCGTGGCTGAGTAGGGCTGCTCGAATGTGGCCTATGTGGAGCGGCCCATTAGGATTTGGGGCAAAGCGTGTGATAACCATCGGATATTTTTCGACATCGGAAAGCTCGGGCAACCCACGCCGCTCCTCTGGCTTCAGTCGCTCCACGGGGCCCACCTTGCGAAGGCGGAATAGCTGCTCCTCGTGGGGGAGCTCGTTAACCTCAGCCACGACCTGCTCGACCAGCCCGGAAAGCTCCTTTATCTTAGAACGCCACCCCGGCAGCTCCGCCACCAGCTTTCCCAGCACGGCCTTTGCGCTCGCTCGCCCATCGTGCTTGAGGGCGTTCGTGAGGGCCCATCTGAGCGCTTCCCTGCGGATGTCCTCCAATCAATCACTCGACAGACATTCTATCGGCGTTGCAAATAAAGCTGAAGTAGGGTGCACGAACCTGAACGGCTTGAAGAGAACAAACAACGAGGATACCCTCAGTAGTCCCGAAGAATCAATTAATCGTTATTTTCAGCAATTTATTCCGTACTTTTAAATCCGATTTTCATTATAATCTTTATTTTCAAGCAATCAGATGGATTTTTGACTACGCCTCTCTGATGATTTGTATGAGTTTGCCTATGCTGCTGATTTCTATTGCGGCGCTTAACGTTATTAATCGTGCGAATCTAGGGTTGGCTTCTGCGCCCAACTTGAGTGCAGTGTCACCTTTGTGGGAAACAGTTATTGTAAGTCCATCTTCCCTTAATTTTTCGGCTATCCCCTTCAGTTGCTTAAGCTTTTTTAAATTTAATAGATTTAATAAATCCCTGATTGGTTGTATGTCTCGCAGGTCGATGCCGATTCTTTTGTCCTCTATGTTTAAATGAAGGATTTCTCTTCCGCCTCGAAGAACGCTGATCTCCCCCGATCTGAAACTATGCATGGGCCCAGTTAGCATTTCCATGAGTTCGCTCAATGAAAACGGCATGGGAGCTACTTACCTTCCTCTAGGGACTTTCTTCTAGGGTAGTACGCGATGTTCACTAGAATAGAGCCCGCCAGCTTTGTTTTTAATCCTGCAGTTTCTATTGTGAGGTCTTTAAATCTAAATTCAAGGTCAGACTCTTTTCCAGCGAGTTTCTCCAACACTTGCGCAAAAGTTTCAGCAAAGCCTTCTTTTTTCTCTATTTTCTCCGTCGATATCACCACCTTTTATTTTATCGACATCCTCCTAAACGTATCTAACTATATGCTCTTTCCTTAAATAAAAATCGGTACTTCCGAGGTGAATTTCAGCTTCTCATTTTTCATAAAATTTCTTTAAAACTTTTAAGGTTAAACTCCGTGTTAGCGCAACCGTTCTTGATGAGGAAGACCGCCTGACCGGGCAGATTCTTGTTTTTAAGGAACCCTGCCCCTTCCTTCAGTTCTTGGCTGCACGCAACTCCGACGACTCCTTCGTACGGGTTTTTCTTTAGTATTTGGGGTATGCAGGTGCCGCCTGGCAACACGTAAACATCGTATCCTCTTTCTTTTCCCAGCGCGGTTGCTTTGTTGATCAAACAGTCGGAGGAGCAGTGGACGCAGTAGTAAGAGGGAATCTTTGGGTCGAAACGCGCTTGGCACCTGTTGTCCATGTATTTTCTCGAGCAATGAGGCAGAAAAAGCGCTCTCTTTCTGGTTTTCAGAAACTTTTCTCTGTATAAAAGATTTCTGATCTGTATATCCACAAGATCTTCGACGAGCATGGAAGCATCGGAGATATCTAAACCCGTGAGTTCGCGAATTTTGAGCTTCTCAGCCAACTGCCGTACACCCCCCCCGATTCTCTTGTGCATATTTTTTTCATATGCAGCCTTAACGAGCCCTCTGAAAAATGATTGCGGCACGCGCGACAGGTCAAAGCTAAACTTATATGGCATGTTTATTAGTATTGGCGGTCACATTTTTAAGGTTTGAGATGAAAATTACAATGTCAGCACCTTGAACAGTTTGAATTGACGTCTACGAAACAATGAGAGGTGGGTAGATGGGTGGGTATGTAACCCCGCCAATCATTTCGAAACCACTGGCCCTATCAAAAGTCCCGCTTGATCGTGAAATCCGCTAATTCCGACAAAATTTCCCTCGCCCTTGACTCCGGCAGCGCCTTCAACTTCGATTTAGCTTGGGCAATGAGCTCCCGCGCTCGTTCGGCCACATAATCGATTGCGCCCGCACGCTTTAGTACGTCAATCGCTGTCTTCAACTCGGCCTCCGATGCATCCTGCTTGCCAAGCGCGCGCAAAAGCGTGGATTTGTCCTCCTGTTGTGCAGTAGCGAGGGCCCTGACTACGATGAGCGTTTGCTTGCCCTCTCGAACATCGCTCCCAATTGGCTTGCCGAACTTTTCCTGCTCGCCCGCCACGCCAAGCACATCGTCCCGCATTTGAAATGCCAATCCGATCAATCGCCCGTATTCAGCGAGTGCACGGACCTGCTCGGGCTCTCCTTTCCCCAAAAGAGCCCCGACCTTCATGGACGCTTCTAGGAGCGCCCCCGTCTTCCCGCTGACCATGCGCATGTACTCAGCCTCGCTCACGTCGGCGCGCCCTTCAAATAACATGTCAAGCACCTGTCCCTGACAGATCTCGAAGCTAGCCTTGCTCACCGCGTCGAAGAGCTCGACCACGCGGGCGCCCTCAAGCCCAAGCCGTTTGGCATTCGCAGCCAAAGCCTCGAAGACCTTCGCGAAAAGAGCGTCGCCAGCTATGACCGCAACAGGCACCCCCCATAACATGTGCACCGTCTTTACGTTCCGCCTGAACTCATCCTGATCCATTATGTCGTCGTGGATGAGGGTGAAATTGTGTAGGAGCTCAATCGCCGCCGCTGCCTCAAGGGCATCCTCTGCTTTGCCCCCCACCGCCTCACACGCAGTGAGCGCAAGGCACGGGCGGAGCCGCTTCCCGCCAGCTTCAAGTAAGTGCCGCGTCGCGCGCGCCAATATCTCAGGCTCGAGCCCGCGGGAAACCCAACGGTCAATCTCGCGCTCAACCATGCGCGCCCGCTCCTCCATGTGCTTCAGCACGTCCATTTAACCACTCAACCTTAGGCACGACCCATTTCTGAGCAAATGCATGTTTTCGCTCGGATACCCAAGCTCCCGCCCCAAGTCTGCCATAAGCCTGAGCTTGTCCATGGTGCTATGGCAGGGGATTAGGTGTTCGGGTTTTACGAGCTCGAGGAACTCCTTGGTGCCAATCCGCCCGGCGTGACCCGAAGCATGGACATCGCGGTGGATGCTGGCCCCTTGGGCTTGAAGCTTCGTCTCAAGGAGCTCACGATTGGATTCATTTATCGGATTTGGAATGACGCTTGCCGAAAATATTACCCCATCACCACGCTTAATCTTGAAAGGAAGCTGCCCGTTCGCGATGCGCGAGAGCACCGATGTCGGTTCCCCTTGGTGCCCCGTGCAAACGAGCACGTAGTCCTCCCTTGATTTCTTAACCTCACGAAGCAGGTTGTGCACCGCGTTCGGGCGCCCATGGATGCGTAGCTCTGGAGGGAAGTCGACCAAATCAAGGTTGAGTGCAGCCGTGCAGTAATTGCGAAGTGAGCGTCCGATTAGCACCGGGGTGCGCCCCAGCTCGAACGAGAGGTCGACTATCGATTTTAACCTAGTGATGTGGGAGGAGAAAGTTGTCACGAGCACCGCCTTGCCAGCGGAGCTTGCTTCTCCCATAGCCTCTTGGAGCATCTCCTTCACATGGCCCTCCGAGGGGGTGGGGCTTGGTTCATCTATCCTTATCGCCCCGACAAGAGCCGCAAGCACCCCATCTTTCGCCAGCTTTTTCAAGCACGCACGATCTGTCTTGTATCCCAACAGAGGTTCCTCATCAAACTTGAAGTCGCTGGCAAAGAGTACAGCCCCATCCGCGCTATGAGCGGCGATGAAGGCCGTTTGGAGGATGCTGTGAGCAGCGGGGATGAACTCCAGCTCGATGTTGTCCACCTCCACGCTATCTCCCGGCATCACCGTGCGAAGCTCGTTCTTGGGCTTGGAAGTGCGCTCCTCGCGTATAACGTGTTTCACGAGTTCGAGGGTTAACGGGGTACCGTAAATCGGGACATCATAAGCGTGCGCTAGCTTGCCAACCGCGCCTATGTGGTCGAGGTGCCCATGAGTGAGTACGATTGCCCGAACCTTCCGGTTGCGGAGCGAGCTGTCGTCGGGAATGCCGTTTATGTTTATGAGTTCCTCGCGGCTCATCTCCCCTATCTCGGCATCCTCGAACGCCATGATGCTGTCGAGCCTTATTCCCATGTCGATGATCACGTACTTACCGTCGAAACCTAGAGCAGTCATGTTCTTACCGACTTCACCCAAACCGCCCAACGGGAGGATCTCAACAGTCATCGTCGCCGCCCTCGCCCGAACTCATCTGGATTCAAGCCGCGAGCTAGGAACCACTCGCGTGTTCTGCCCGTGATCACGATAGGCACTTTGTGCAGATCCTCGACTCGCTTGCAGCCGGTGAGGAACATAGCGGCCTTCAGCTCCACGATGAAATTGTTCAAAAGCTTGACGACCGCTTTTCTGCCTCGGGGCACGGCACGCAGGAGGGGGAGCGCCAAACCGACGAGATCGGCACCTAGCGCAAACGCCTTCACGGCATCCAAGCCCGTGCGCACGCCGCCGCTCGAAATCACTGGCACCCTAACTCCCTTGGCCACCTCCGCTGTGCAGACCGCTGTCGGGATGCCCCAGTTCCAGAAGGCAGGTCCTAAGCGAGCGCGAGCTTGCGAACGAAGTGCCTCCACTTTCGCCCAAGAGGTTCCCCCGGCGCCGCTGACATCAATCGCCGCCGCCCCAGCACCGACCAGTTTTCTTGCCACTTCTGCGCTCACTCCGCTGCTTGTTTCCTTAGCTATCACTGGGCACTTGAGCGCTCTGCAAATCTTAGCAAACTTTGCAAGGGCGCCTCTGTACTTGGGTTCGCCCTCGGGCTGCACGAGCTCCTGCAGTGGGTTCATGTGGATTGAAAGAGCATCTGCGTCAATCATCTCGACCGCTCGACGCACCTCCACCACTCCATAGCCATGCGTCAGCTGGGGCATGCCCAGGTTGCCCACGAGATAGACATCTGGGGCAACGCTTCGAACTTTATACGTCTTCGCCAGTTTTTTGTCCTCGATTGTCGCGCGCTGGCTCCCAACGCTGAAAGCCAACCCGAGCTCCTGCGCTACTGAGGCCAAGACCAGATTTATTTTTCCTCCCCGTTGGTGGCCGCCCGTCATCGCGCATATCATTATCGGCGCCTTAAGCTTAGCACCTAGGAAGGGGGTGCCCAAGTCGATGTCCTCGAGATTGAGCTCTGGGAGGGCATCATGAATAAGCTCGATGTCGTCGAAACCGGGGCCCTTAAGGGGGGCTTCGACGTTTTTTTCTAAACAAACCTTGATGTGATCAATTTTTCGATTGACCGTCCGCTTGCTCATTCACTCACCTCGCCACAACCCTCGTGCCGAGCCCGCGCTCTCCTAGGATCGCCCGCCTCAGGATGTTTGGCTTCGCCGCGTTAACTATCTCCGCCTCCACCCCGCGCTCGACCAACGCAAGCAACTCACACATCTTGTTCGCTATGCCGCCCGTGACATCTCTTTCTTCGACGACGCCAGTCAACCGCTTCTCAACCAACGGCCAGTTGCTCAAAGATATCTCCTGAATGAGTTCGGCATTTTTATTTGTCTTCGGGTTTACCGTGTAGACCCCATCGACATCAACACCTAGGATGACCCGCTTCGTCCCGAGTTCGCACGCGAGTTGAGCAACCAACTGGTCACCTGAAAGGATGCTCATCCCCTTGCTCAAATCCGGCACGGCATCCCCATATAGCACAGGTACGAGCCCGAGAGCAAGCATTTTTTGGATGGGCGCGAGCTCCATCGACTGAATTCGCCCCCCGCTGACCACCGCGCAGGCCGAGGGCTGTACCGCGATTGCCGGGAGGCTCGCTTTTTGGAGGGCTTCGATTACGTGAGCATTTAACCGCTCCATGGCCCGGTGGGTGAGCGATAAACCCATGAGCTGGTCCTTGCTTTTGTATCCCCCCGCGATTCCGTACTTCGATGCCACGGGGTGCCCGAACGAGCCACCTCCATGTACGATCACCAGCGGCCCCTTCGCTGCCGACAGCTCACGTGCAAGTCGAGTGAGGGTCGCTCGCTTAACTGTAAAGCGCCTGCGCTTATTGGTGATGACGCTCCCGCCGAGTTTGACAATCAGTGGTTTCATCTCAAACGCCCTCAGGCTGCCCCTCTCGTGCAGCCTTTACCCAGGGTGCACATTCATCTTCGATTAACTTTTTTTGAAGCGAGCGAGTCAATTTTTCACCATGCGAGTTTTCACTTAATAACAATCGCGCCGTATCCGACTGCATCTGGAGAGGGGCGAATCTCATAAGAAGTCGCATACTTGAGGAGCCTCGCTGATTTGGCCACGCCTTTTAGAGCAAAAAGCATGCTGATCACGCTTCCAACCCCACACATCGATATCTTGTGCTCTGTGACCGCCTCCAATAGTTTGGTTGGGGAAAGCTCCAGGATTGCTTTGATCGCCAGCTCGTCCTGCTTTCTTGCGAATTCATCTACCCGTAGCCCTTTCGGTGGGATTCGGTCATAACTGGGGCCTGCATGGGTGAAGTCGGTGGATGCCAACACTAGAACATCGGCTCCCTTGATTGCTTTGCCGATTTTTTTACCAGCCTCTTCGGCTTTACCTATGTCCCGAGAAGGCACGTACACCGGGACAAATTTAATCTTAGGATTCAGATGTTGTAAGAAGGGGAGCTGTATCCCAATCGCATGCTCGTCTGCGTGCACATATAAATTTTCCTCGATGCGCATTTTTTTTGCAAGCTCTTCATCTACTGGTACTTTTCCTAACGAAGTGACAAAACTCTCGGGAGTGATTACCACGTTATCGTACCCGACATGATCGCCACCCATAATGACAAATGTTTCAGGAAACCCGTCTTCCGCCAAAGCGTTGAAAACATGGGCTGCGACTGGTCCGGAATACTCATACCCGGCGTGTGGTACCACAGCTCCTTTGATGCCCCTTCCACCACCAACTTTCAACTGTGGAATCCTGCCTGGCCCCAACCGGTGAGTATAACATCTTTTGATTTGTTCTAAAAGTGCTGATCGCTCCTGAACGATGGCCATCATCTCAAAGCTTGAGGGATACCTCACTTACTCGTCCCCCGGCTTGGTCTCAAATTCCTCGACCGAAACTTCGAACGGCTTGTCCGGTGAGAGGTCGCCACGTTCCCTAAGCACTTGGCGTGCGAGCAACCAGTAGACGAGCGCGAGCGCCCTGCGTCCCTTGTTGTTCGTTGGAATAATGAGATCTATGTCCGCCGTTTCGTTGTCGGTGTCGCAAAATCCTACTACAGGTATGCTTGCCTCGGCCGCCTCGCGCATGGGTTGCTCATCCGCTAGCGGGTCGGTGATGACTAGCACGGCTGGCTCAGTGTATCCCTTGTAGAAGGGGTTGGTGAAAGTGCCCGGGATGAACCTGCCCGCCATAGCAGTGGCTCCAGTCACCTCGCCGAATCGCTGGGCTGGGCGCTGACCGTACTGCCGAGCCGAGACCACGATGACGCTCGCGGGATCAAACCGCGCCAAAAATTTCCCGGCCAAGCTTATCCGCTCGTCAGTCTTTCGGACATCGAGCACGTATAGCCCATCGGGTCGCACGCGATAGATGAAAGATGCCATCGCGCCCGTCTTCTGTCGAGTCCCTATGTGGACACCGCTCGAAAGGTAAGTGTCAAAATCCACCAGTCCGACCAAACCTTCGGTAAACCCAAGTGCGCTCATCGAATCTTCCCCATTTTAGCCTTCTTCCCCAATTCTTCCTTAATTCGGATTAGCTCATTAAGTTTGGCTACACGCTCGCCCCCGACCGCGCCAGTTTTGATAATGGGACAACCCCAAGCCACAGCTAGGTGTGCGATGGTTTCGTCGGGAGTTTCCCCTGAGCGATGAGATACAACAGGGACATAATTGTGCTTTTTCGTCAGCTGCACAGCCTTGTGAGTATCTGTAAGCGTGCCAATCTGGTTCGGTTTTATCAGTACCGAATTTACGGCACCGACTTCTATCCCTTTTTGAATCCGCGCGACATTTGTGACGAAGAGATCATCACCGCATATCAGGCATTTTTCGCCGACCTTTTTCGTAAGCTCGGCAAAACCATCAAAATCCTCCTCGTGCAACGGGTCCTCAACGAAAAAGAGCTTGTATGTATTGATCAAGTCGAGAATGAAATCTATCTGCTCGCCCTCATCACGAGATCTGCCCTCCCGTTTATAGAGATACTTTTGCTCACGCTCATCGTAAAGGCTGCTTGCAGCAACGTCAAGGGCAGGCCTTATCTCAAATCCAACCTCGCTGCTAACTTCCTCACACGCTTGTGCAACTATTTCGAGAGCCGCTGAGCTATCGAGATTTGGGGCCCATGCGCCTTCGTCACCCTTACCGCCAGTGAAAGTTGGATCTTTTGTTTCGATGAGGGCTCGCACGCGCTTATGAACTTTGGAGTTAGCGAAAAACGCATCAACAAAACTTTTCGCGCCGACTGGGATGGCATGAAATTCCTGTATGTCAGGAGCCTGTCTGCCGGCATGAGCCCCACCACCGAGCATGTTTCCAAGCGGGTATGGCAGTTGAACCGCTTCCTCGCCACCTAAATGCTTATACAAAGGTATGTCACGAGCTGCCGCCGCTGCCTTTGCAACCGCCATGGAGATAGCTACTGCCGCGTTCCCCCCAATCCTCGAGAAATTTGGCGTCCCATCGAGTTCATGAAGAAGGGAATCTATCTCCTCCAACCGGTCAGCTGGACTACCGATTAATTTTGGTGCCAAGATTTCTTTAAAAGCTTTAACTGAAGCGTCCACACCCCCTTCGGGAAATGCGATGACCTCGTGCTTCCCCCTGCTCGCTCCGCTAGGTGCAGCCGCTCTACCAATGCCCGCCTCCGCCCCGCTCTCGCTTCGTACTGCAATATCAACCTCAATGGTCGGGTTGCCTCTACTGTCGAGAACCCCGCGTGCGGTCAAGCTCTTAACGATTAACTTTTGCAAGTTTACACCCTTTTGACATGGCTGACGAACCTTAAAATTACTTCTGTCCACCTCCCCCCTTTTAAGAGTTTTTGATGAAATCAATGGGGCAGCTGTCTCACAAACCGTTCGTTTTGAGTGGTGGGGTCGCCGAGATTTGAACTCGAGTCACTGGCTTTTTTGCGCTGGTCTAACGCCCCATTTGGCAGGACCGCTTAAACAATCCTTAAGCCAGCAGGATAGACCAGGCTACCCCACGACCCCAAACAGAACTCGATTTTGGAAAGATAAGCGTTATGGGGATTTCTCAATTATGACTAAATTTCCTTCACTGCCAGTGGGCCTGAAACCGTGACGCTCGTACCAAGGGACGCGTGCCTCGAAGACGCTCGCCATGATTAACTTACCCTCGAAGTCGACCAATATTTGCTTGAGCAGTCCTGTTCCTATGCCCCGCCCTCGATAGCCCGAGCTAACGTTAATGTCCTGCAAGTAAGCCTGCTTGCCATGCCTCCGGACGACCGCGCTCGCCATCACTGAGCACTGGTAGTCGTCCCAGCACTCGTACTTGCACGCGTCCTCCTGTTCAAAGCGTTTGATTTGCATGATATTCGGTGCACTTGGGAGCCGAGATATAAAAAGGTTGAGGTTATTCTTTCACTTGCCGCTTTTCCGTTGCGCTCTGCCCAGGCGATTCCTCGACCCAAACGGTTATTCGACGCACATTCGGGTAGGGCAAATTCCTCACCATCTCATCAGCAACAACTCGTGCAAGCTCCTCCACGGTGGTGTTGACAACGGGAAGCCAGACGACATCCTCGCTGGGGAACTCGAACTCACGGCCGTGCACAGAAATGCGAGTACTTTCTCCCTCCAAAAGGCGTTTGAGAGAGCGGTTGTTCTCGGGTAGCAGCAAACGATGATCGTAACGGTCACACAAACTTTTTAAAAAACTCTCGAGGTCGAAAAAATCCACAACGAGACCCCGCTCATCAGGCTCTCCCTCGACGGTCACCCCAACGCGCCAGTTGTGCCCATGGAGGTGTTCACATTTCTTGTGCCCTATGATAAAGTGCGCAGCCGAGAAACCCAAACCCTTCGTGAACTCAATCAGCATCAGAGCACCTTCATCAGTTTGTGCATTTGAGGTATTATCGCTATCTGCTTGACCCCCGCGCGGGCGGCGGCTTGAGTGAGGCGGTACACATGTGTCATCGATGGGGCGCTGCGAACCTTTCGCGCGGGTGTCACCGGCTGGATGACGATGGGTATCCGAGCGATCTGCGTGAGGTGTTTGCACACGTGTGTAATGGTTTTTGGTCGGGTAGAAGGGAGCACCACTATTTTCACAAAAGTTTTCACCCCTTGCCCGAATGCGAGCTTAACGCAAGCCAACTCCTTCTCGAACAAACGACGCCAGTTTCTGCGCGGTACAGCTCGGTGCTCGGGGAGCTTGATGTCGATTGCGGCGAAGTCGAGGTAGCAGATAACTTTCGCCATCGCCTCACTGCTCTCGCCGCTCGTCTCTAGATAGGTGGCGAAACCAGCTCGTCTGCACGCGCGGGCGACATCAACAAGAAAATTCCCCGCCAGAAGGGGTTCTCCACCGGTCAGCGAGACGCTGTGAATGTCTGGGGTTGTCAAACGTTTTACATGCCGAAGTACTTCTCCGTGAGTCATCGGATTCCCAACGCGCTTGAATTTCATCGAGCTGGGTTTGGTTTCGACTTTGCACGCTTGGAGACGAAAATTTCTGAACTCCTCTGTATCGCAAAAATTACAGTTAAGTGAACAGCCTGCCAGCCTCACGAAGACCTGCCGCCTGCCAACATAGAGCCCCTCCCCCTGAATCGAGTTGAATATCTGTCCAACGTACCCTTCGCTCATCTTATGTCCCCAGTACCACTTCACATCAAAAACTTAAGGTTAGGAGCCCCGGGTGGGAGTTGAACCCACGACCTACTGATTTCCTGCACCTGGTTACAAGTTTCGACAGTTGCCTTCAGTCGCTCCACCAGGCTGAGCCACCGGGGCATCGTATATTTTGTATGGTCGTCTTTAAAAATCCGTACAAACTGCTATGCTCAAATTGTTTAAAATTACTTTCGGTAGCGTCTTTCAACAGCTTAGCTAAAATGCTACGTTTGCTTGTTTTTGGCGATGTTTTACAGCGGTTTATAAATTACTTTCGGTGCCCTCTCTCCCTCCAAGGTGCTTAAACGAAAGCAAGAAGGTTCATAAGGGTTCGATGGAAGTTGAGAATGTTTCCAAGTTCTTGAAGGGAATTAAAGTTTGACACAAGGTAAAGAAAAATTGTATCTGTACGAAAAAAACATGCATAAAAATCCCAGAAATAACAGGCGGGGTCGATTATCTCGCGGGGGCGATTACAGGCGATGGTTCCATCGGGACGTGTAAGAGGAAAGCTGGCGGCCATTACTATTCGGTTCGCTTGTGGGGGCGAAAAGAAAAACTAACGCATGTACCTGCACTCTTGAACAATCTTTTTCATTATAGAGCAAAGATTTTTTGGAATTAAATCAAATCCACCAAAAGTCAACTATACCGAAGGGAAGCCCGATTACTACATAAGATTTCCAATTAACCCCCTACGATAAAATTTAGCGCAGACTTAAACTGAAAGCAACTTTCACCAGCTGAGCTACGGCGGCCAAAATAGCCGTGGACCATTGAAGAAAAATATATTTCCTCGAGCGCTCGTAACCCCAAAAACTTGGTGAACTCCTCAAAATAGTTATGGTAGCGTAATCACTTCCTCAATCGCCGCCAACTGCCGCTTCGTGAACGCCGTCCTGATTCCAATCATGTACGTTTCACCGTTTTTTTCCTTCTGCCCCTTTCCGTGGCCTTGCGCTTTCGGCGAGGAGAGATGCGCTTGCGAGCCTTTAGGTGGGCTAAGACCGCCTGCGCGAGCTTTCGGTACTCAATCGCCGCCGGAGATTTCGGGGCGTGGAGAACCACGGGGACTCCGCGAGTCAATCCCTCCTCTACCATGTCGTCTTCCGGAACCACCATCATAGTAGGCCAGTCCAACGTCCGCTTGATATCTGAAATAGGAATCTAAGCGCTTCCTCGTGACCCGGTTCAGGATCACTCCAAACACCGGGATTTTGAAACGGCCTGCGGCTCGGAAGATCTGGAGCGTCCCCGCGATCGCTGGCACCAAGGGCTGGCATACAATCAGGAGTTCGTCGCACGTCTTCATTGCCGCAAAGACCTCGAGGCCTTGAAGGCGCTGGCGCGGAAGAGTTCCTGATTTTTCCGTTCTAAGAGAAAACTCCGACGAAATCCTGAAAATCGTCCATGAACCAGATTGCGCCCACCACCACAAGGAAATAACTTACCCGCTTATGCTGAGTCCTCGAGTTCAGCCCTATGCCCACGCCCACGCAGACAGCACCATATATCCAGTGATGCAGGCGCGGCAAGGCCAACGCTTTCCAAACCGGCTCGAGCCAGAGATACCAGAGCGCTAGAGTCACAAGCGCAAATGCTGCAGCAACGAGAACTACTTCTAATCGGGAGAACTCCCTCATGCCACTACCGTGTTCGTTTCACTTAGTTATTCCTTTCGCGACATCTAACATCGCCGCTCGGGGGTCGGTAGCCTTCACCACGCTCGACGCAAGAAGCACGCCCTCGGCGCCCAGCTCCAGCGCGATTCGCGTGTCCTCGCCGTTCGTTATCCCCGCGCCGCAGAGCACTCGGACCTCTGGGTTGATCTCGCGCACCATCTTTACTGCGTCGCTCACTACCTCGGGCTTGAGCTTTGACACTGCCCGTCCGGTCCCTATCAGCTCGGGGGGCTCGACCGCGACCATGTCGGGCTTGAACGCCGCGACCTTCTTACAAACCTCCGGGTCCTTCGCACAGACCACGCTCGTTAACTCTAACTCGCGTAGGCGCCTTACCACCTGCTCGATCTCTTCAGACTGAATCTGGTGCTCCGAGTGATTAATCAACGAACCAACGGCCCCTGTTGCCTTCATCGTCTCCGCTAGCAACCATCCCGTGTGGGCACCAGAGGTGATGGAGTCAACGTGTTGCGCGAGGACTGGTATGTCAACCTGACTCGCGACCCTGTAAAGATCGAGGTTCTGAGGCGCGACCGCGACGCTTATCCCCTTCTCCTTGGCCACCTCGGCGATCGTCTTGGCAAGTTCCACCGCTCGCTCGCCCACCGATTGAGGGTAGGTCTTAAAGTTCACAATCACGATTGGTGTCTTCAGCAAACTATCACCTCCGCAAACTTGGGGTCAACCCTATATAAATTATTGTGCTATCAATCCTTGACCATGCGCAGTCTACCCACGGGCATGTTCCTCGCGGCACTTTCGATGAGGTCACTGGACTAGAGCTATGCTGAGATTGGACCGCTTGGAAGAGCTCGGCGGTATTCGTTGTCCTCTCCTTGGTGCCAGCCGAACATGTGGGCGATCGGGGCGGAGGAAACCTTGACGCAACTGTTGCCGACGAAGTAGTGATGCCGGAGCAGGGAGTTGAACCCCGACCTCGGGATTTCTCACATCATCTCGTGAATCAGCACTCACAACCGCCGATCAGGTTATGAGTCCCGCGCTCGGACCACCTGAGCTACTCCGGCATTAATCAATTTATGCCTCAAATTCTTAAGCTTTGACGCTTTGCACAAACTTCAAAAAATCTTTCTTCAATCGCAGCTTTGCACAGCCTCTTTCATACCCAACTAGCACGAGATCTGCAGCGTCCACAAAAATCCCGTTTTCAACAACGCCCGGCACGCGGTTGATTGCCGCCTCGAGCTGGGCTGGTTGAGCCATTCGTGCAAACTTCACGTCCACGATGTAATTGCCATTATCAGTCAAAAAAGGTGTTCCCGCCGGGGTCACTCTCAGCTTCGGCTCCCCGCCGAGCTTCGCCAGATGTTTCATCGTGTACTCGCGCGCGAATGGCAACACCTCGACCGGCACGGGCATACGCTCGCCCAAGTGTCGGACCAATTTTGTTCGATCCACAACGATGACAACTTGTCGCGCCGCGCTCGCGACGATTTTCTCGCGGGTGTGAGCCCCACCTCCTCCTTTAATCAGGTTGAAATTTGGGTCGACTTCATCGGCCCCATCTATCACGAGATCGAGTTTTTCGTGGACATCGAGTGAGCTTAGTTTTAATCCCAACTTATTCGCAAGCCTCTGGGTGGAGGAGGAGCTCGGGATGAAGACCGCCTTGGGCCTTAACTTCGCTAGGGCTCGAACTACCTGCGCGACCGTCGTACCCGAACCTAGGCCGACAAGCACGTGCCCCTTTACAAGCTTCGCCGCCGCCTCGGCCGCTGCACGCTTCCACTCCTCGACCAAGTTAAACCCAGTGAAGTTTTGTGTTACAAGTTTTTAAATAGCATAACCTATATTCAAATGGTGAATTCGTGAAGCGCATCGTTTCGGTCAGAGACGCGATGGCTGGCAAAGTTCTCACGGCGGGCTCAAACACCACGGTTGACCGGGCAGCAAAACTCATGGCCGAGCGCGGAGTGGGAAGTATAGTTATTGTGAAGAAAAAGAAGCCGGTCGGAATTTTGACAGAACGGGACCTGCTAATGAAAGTTGTGAGCTTGGATTTGAAGCCTAGCAAGGTCAAGGTCGGCAAGATCATGTCAAGCCCGATAACGACTATCGGTCCCAACATAGACATAACCGATGCCGCGCGAACGATGGCTCACAACAAAATCCGACGTTTGCCGGTGGTCGAAAACGGAATCCTCATAGGTATCATCACCGCAAGCGACATCACCGCGATTTCTCCCGAACTCAGCGAAGTAGTTTCGCACCCAGAGATGCTCGAGCGCGAGGAAATAGGGCAGAGTGTCTGCGAAGTCTGCGGCGAGGTTACAACTGCTCTCTCCGAAGTAAATGGTATGTGGGTTTGTGAGAACTGCCGCGACACGATGGGCGGGTAGATGGTGGAATGGTATGCCGGGACCTGCTCACGCGGGTCAGCATTAGCGATGTGATGCAGCCCTGCTCTACTTTTGTCAGCTCCCGAGATCTTGTCACACGAGCTCGAGCGATCATGCGCTCGAGCGGCTTTCGAACTCTTCCCGTAATCGATGGAGGGCGGCTTGAAGGAATCATCACCGCTCGCCAGATCATTCGCATCACCTCGACCCGCTCCAACATCCCCGTCGCAGGGCTCATGTTTCCACCCCGGCTCATAGCAACTCCGGCCAGCGATCTAGCCAAGCTCGCCAAAGACATGGTCAGGCTTGAAATCTCGAACGTGCCAGTGGTCCAGAGCTACAGCGATAAGACCGTGATCGGACTCATCAGGCAGGATAGCATCCTCAAAATTGTGGAGGGGATGAAGTCTAAGCTTACGGTTGGCGACATCATGATCAAGAAGGTCGCAACGTGCGAGCGGGATGACGAGATATCCCGCGTCTGGGGCATCATGGAGCAAACTCGCTACTCGGGTCTGCCCGTCACGCGCTACGACAAGCAAAAACACAAGCTAGAGGTCATCGGCATGGTAACCCGCTCGGACATCATTCGCTCCGGAGAAATCCGATTGGCGGAGGAATCGGCAAAGGGCGGGCGTTCACCTACCAAGGTGCGAAGCCTCATGCGCACCCCCGCGATAACCGTCTCGCCCAAGGTGCCGCTCGCCGAAGCCATCGAACTCATGCTCAAACGCAACGTTGGCAGGCTCCCGGTCGTCGATGAGGGCAACCTGGTAGGAATTGTAAGTCGTTCAGATATTATAAAAGTGGCATGTGGGTGATGAGGTGCGGAGATTTCCTCATTATAAGTCCATCAAACGTGGACCGCTGGCCTTCAGGTCGAGACGCCATCGAGAGGAAGGGAGCATCATGCCCCTCGCGCGAAAACTAGTGATAACAGCTTCCCCGACAATGCGGATAAAGAATGCGGCTGAACTCATGGTCGAGCAGGGCGTGCGAAGGCTACCTGTGAAGAGCCCCGGTACCAAAAAACTCATGGGCATCATCCGCACACGCGACATCATCGACTTCTTGGGCGGAGGTGAAAAATTCAAAATTGTGCAGGAGAAGTTAAAGGGCAATTTCTTCGCCGCAGCTAACGAGCCCGTGCGAACGATTATGTCCGAGCAGGTGATCCACGGCACCACCGACATGTCGATGATTGACGCCGTGAAGCTCCTCCTCCAAACCGGTGTTGGAGGGATACCCATCCTCGACGAGCGCGAGCAGATTGCTGGCATCGTCTCGGAGCGCGATTTCATAACCTACGTGCCAGCTACGGTCGGGACCCCCGTGAGCTACCACATGACCCGCCACGTGATCACTGCGGATCCCGAACTTCAAATTCGCGAAGCAGCTAGAAGAATGATTTTTCGAGGAGTTCGGCGCCTGCCTGTGGTACGCGAACCAGAGATGGTCGGCATCGTCACGAGCGTCGACATCCTGCGCTACTTCGGGACGAGCAAAGTGTTCAAGCACATGATCTCGCAGCGCGTAGACGAGGCGATGTCTGTAGGTGTTGGAGAGATAATGACTCGCGATGTGCTGACCGTGGCGCCCGAGACCGACGTTGGGGAGGCTGCGGGGCTCATGCGTGAGCGCGGGTGCGGGTGCCTGCCCGTGATCGAACGAGATGAACTTAAGGGGATAATAACCGAGCACGACCTGCTGGAGTTATTGATTTGAGGTGTCTGAATGCGTGTGAACCAAATCATGAACTCGCCCGTCGTGACGCTCGACAAGGACCAGCCGTTGGCAAACGCGATCGACCTGATGCAACGAAACGAGATTTCTCGCCTCGTAGCGCTTCAGGCGGGCAAAATCGTGGGCATGATTACAGAGAAGGACATAGCTCGTGAGATGGGGTCGAGCACAGCCTACCGCTTGCCCCCCGAACGGATACACGTCTCGAATGTGATGACCCATAACCCGATTACCGTGGCCCCGGAAGTAATGGTGAAGCGGGCCGCTGAGATCATGCTCGACCACGACATCAGCGGACTTCCAGTAGTCGAGGGGGAGCACCTCGCGGGCATCGTGACCAAGCTAGACTTCGCGAAGGTTTGCTCGGGGTACGAGGATGTCTATGTGGGGCAGGTGATGCAGGCCAGCCCGACGACCGTCTCGCCGGGGGATCGGGTCGTCCACGCGCGTCGGCTGTTGCTCGATGAGGATTTGGTCGGCCTGCCGGTCACGGAGGGCGGGGAGCTCGTCGGCGTCGTAACGATGCGAGACGTGGCAATGAAGCTCGCAGCCTTTCAGGAGGTCGTTCCCGATCGGTACAAGATCGAGCGCATCAGAAACTTGCTAGTCGGGGACATCATGAGCCAGCCGGCCACGACGACGCGGACAGACACCAGACTCTCCAACGTTTCGCGTCTCATGCTCGAGCGGCGATTCTCCACCCTTCCCGTGCTGAACCTCGAGGGAGAGCTGGTGGGGCTGCTGACGAAGACCGAGCTCACCCAGGTCGCGCGGGAGCGGCTCTAGGATTTTCTCCTTATAATTGGCTCCAACATTTGGGCCCGCCATTTTGACATCGAAATACTTGGTATGACGAGAGACCGATAAGGCGCCCACCGTTGCAGAAATTGTACGTATTTAGTTTTCTCCAAGAGCAAGAACCTAAGCATCATCCCTGACATGCGGCGAACGTTCGCCATCGTCCTGTTTTCACTCTTCTGAGCTGGATTAAAGAGGCAGCTTCGGTGAATAGTGGCGAACGTTCGCCATCACTCCCGCCGAGGCTTTGGACGGAGGTTGTTCATAAAGAGGCAAACCGGGTAGCGTGCAGCTGTGACGCGCGCCAAGGCAACCGACCAAATACGTGCCAGAAATTAAAAAGTTAATTAGAACTGGATTGACATTTAATTGTGCGGCCGTGGTCCAGCCTGGTTAGGACTCAGGCTTCCCATGAATGCTCGGGAAAAGCCTGCTGCGCGGGTTCGAATCCCGCCGGCCGCACCACTTGAAATCGGCTTCACCGTCGTCGAAAAGCCGAGAGTATCCAAAAGAACAATATAAAAGAGAAGAAAGACGACCCCCCGAAAAACACTCCACCCCCACCGCTGGGGGCTGACCCCTCGGACGCCCCTGCTGCGAAGATGTCTTCCTCACCAATCTCGTACACGGCGAGGTCGGAGCGCATGAACTTGGAGGGGGTCCACCCGAGCGGGTTCGTCCGCCCCGTGGCCTCGGCCCATATCCAGCCACTCTCGCCATCAAGGCTCCAAGAGGTGTTCGCGTCAGGGTAGTCAGGCAGGTAAACGAGTGCTGCGGCGTGCTCTGGAGCAAGCACCACGGCCGACGGGATGCCAGCTGCTTTGAACATCACCGCGAGCAGGACGGCGTAGTCCTCGCAATCGCCACGGGAGGAGCCCGTTGATTGGATGTCCTCGATCATCTCGTCGGCGTTGCGGGCAAACTCATCGTAGCCGAACTGGATCGCATCGGAGGTGTAGGTCACGTGATCTCGAGCATAGGCGAAGATTTGCTCCGCGAGTTCGTTACCTGAGTACTGCTCTGCAAGCTCCTCGCCAACTTCCCACGCCTTGTGCTTTAACTCGCCCAGCCCCCCTATGCTCTCAAACGCAATCGCTGGACGAAAAGTCGAATCAGTGACTCTGAAGAACCCATCATCACCCCAGCTCCTGGTCCGGCATAGTTCCCAGTTGTCATACACATCCCCGTTTCTCTCGTAGAAATCGCTCGATGGGTCTGCCAGGCAGGAACCCGCTGAGGCGAGCGAAACGAGTATCAGGAGCCCGGCTAGCGCGAGCTTTTTCATTTCTACACCTAGATGGCGGCTGCGAAAGCGGCGTGGGTGATGAGCCCCAGGAAGACGAAGTAGCCGAGGACGTAGACCCCGGTCCCCAGGGAGCTTTCGCGGAGGCGGCTGAAGGGTATTTTGGGAGTCAGCCGGTCGAGGAGGTTGAACATCCCGACGGCGAGGAGCAGACTAACCACGAAGGCGACGACGATCAACCCAAGTCTCCGCATAATCAAGTCCAATTCCAACGATCCCCCGGGGAGTGTGGTCACCGCGCCGTGAATCACCAGCCCGATGTAGATGAGGAAGCCCGAGATGAACAGGCCCACCGAACGCGGGTCTTTCCCCATCAGCTCCCGCTGGTGAATGCGCGGGGTCAGGGCATCGAGCACCCGCAGCCCCAGCCATCCCAAGAAAAAGCATATCAGCGTAAAGAAGACTACCTTGACGACCCAGTACCCCACGAGCTCCCAGAATTCCACTCCGACACCAACCTTCATTGCGTGGGGAAGCAATAAAAGTGTGCTAGCCGCTCCGCAACGGCTTTTATCCCCGCGCCCCCAAAATCCCTCGCGATGGTCCCTCAGGTGCCAACATGATCGTTCTGTTCTGTGGCCCTCCGGCATCCGGCAAATCGGAGATAGTCAAAAGGCTCGTGAAGGAGCTGGAGGACTGGAAGCTGATCGTTTCCGACGAGTTCAAGAGAAAAACCTACAGGCACATGTTTATCGAAACCGAAAGGTGGGCGGGCAGGGTCAGATACCTAATCCTGGACGGAACTTTCTACAAGAAAGAGTGGAGAGACAGGATCAGAGAGATTGCCGAGGTCAGGAGGGAGGAAGTTTTCACAGTTTACGTCACCTGCTCTTTAGAGACTTGCCTGGAGAGGAACAGACTGAGAAAAGAGCAAATAGAGGAAAAGGCCGTCAGCATTATTTACAACCAGATCGAGAAACCCGAAAAAGCTAATTTATCCCTCGACACGGACATTTTGAGCGTCGATGAAGCCGTCAGAATGTTGACGAGTGCAATATGCCCCGGCCGCGTTTCTTAACTTGCCCAATGGATTCTCTCCGCCTGAATTAGGCAAGAATTGGAGAGTAGATAACCGCCCGTTTTATGGAACTTGTGTCGCTGTGTATCCGACCGATCCCACTGACGACCACCGGGAGTAACTCCGGCAGCTTTCGTTTAGATGGTTAACGTCGGAAAAGATTCAGCTTCCCCACGGAGGCTTCGAACGTCCCGCACTTCCTGCAGTGCAGCTCAGCCCGCTCACCCTCTATTGCTACCGTATGCGCAGGCTTACCACAGTAAGGGCAACGCACGGGTCCGTGAAGCAGTTTTGAAATTCTCATGGCATTCTGGGCAGACTTGGAACTCATACTCTCCGCCTCCTTGAAGGAACCAACGAGCACACTGCCGTTTGCGACCTTATAAATAACACGTTTAGCACGTTTTTTCTTAACGTGGACTTATCTCGCTACAGGCTCGAGCGCGATGATTTTAAGCGTATGGAGAAACTGGCTCAGCAAACCAAATTGGGGAAGTCTGAGATAGCGCGCAGGCTCATCACGATAGGGCTGAAGCACGTCCAGAAAGCCGGGGATTTGCTTAAAGCCTAGCCGAACTTTACTTTTCCGCCTCTTCCTCAAGCGCGCCTGTATGGAGTGTTTCCCATTCCACTTTTCCCTGTTCGACCACGCGCTTGAGCTTTCGTTCGACCGGGCTCAGAGCTGCAGTTTTACCGGTCTTGACGTCGAGAAATATGATTCTTCTCGGATCCCCCTCCTTGTAGCCATCGAACACCAAGTAGTCCACCGGTGAACCTATGAACCGCGCATCGGCAGGCTCGTGTTTGAACATCGGCAGCAAGGGGGCGAGTTGTTCACCAATTCTGCCTTTAAGCACCGCTCGGCTTCGCTCGAGTACCTCTCGTCTGATCTTTTCTTCGAACCCGGCCTTCCATCGTTCAAACTGCACAGCCAGCCGCCCTCGGAGATATACATATGTCAGAAGGATGCCGATTAACAGTCCGATGATGAGCACGACTATCTCAATCATTCACTCAACCCTTCCTCACGCTATTGATTCACGCGGGAGTTAATAGAACTTGTTTCAGCAGAAAGTAAAACAAATGGTGAAAAAGTAACCCAATCTAACTTTTCCTTCTTATAAACAACCTTCACGCAAAGCCTCGGCGGGATGAATGGGGCGAACGCTTCATTATCGGGTGAAAGAGGCCGTAACCGTCGAGGAGTTCGAACAGATACGGGAAATCGCGAACAGGTACAACGCAGAACACAGATGGGCGTACGAAAAAATCAAACTCTGGAGGGAAACAGACGGCGCGCTCTGGGGATTCACAAAAGTCAACGACAGCGCCCGAGATAGAAAATTGGTAATTCGAGCGATAAAGGAGATTTCCAAAACGACGCCACGGCTGACCTGGCTGTTCTTCGATGAGGGCTGGCTAGGAAAAGGCGAGTGGGCAAGATTCAAAGGTGGAAAGCAGGTTTAGTCCATTCAATATCTTCAATCGCTTTTTCCATCTGGTTTATTTCTCCTAGCAACAAAAATGAAATGCCCGTGAGCGGCGTGAGGCTTGAAATTGACGGTGATGATTGGCCCCAGCTTAGAGGACACGAAGGAACTCCTGGCCGCGGCGATAAGGGACAAGCGGCTTGCCCTGCTCGTCGGCTCCTGCGTGGTCAACTACGTCGGGCGGGCCGGCTCGGTGCTCCCCGAAGGCGAGCGTGTGGTGATGCTCAAGCCGGACGGGGCCCTGCTCGTCCACCAGAAGAAGAAGCGGGAGCCCGTGAACTGGAACCCGCCCGGCTGCGAGGCGAGCGTGCGCCTGAGCGGGAAGGGCTTGCAGCTCATCTCCAAGCGGGAGCGGCCGAAAGAGCAGCTGCTGGTTTTGTTCAAGAGCCTGGAGCTGGCCGCGTCCTTCGAGCTCGTCGATCGGGAGGAACTCCACCTCGTGGGGTCCGAGCAGGATCTGATCACCATGGTGTTCAACGAGCCGAGCCTGATCGAGCCGGGCTTCAAGCCACTTGAGCGGGAGAAGTCCACGAAGTACGGCATGATTGATCTCTACGGCGTCGACCGGGATGGAAACGGCGTGGCGGTAGAATTCAAGCGCGGGCGGGCCGAACTCGCCAGCGCAAGTCAGCTCAAGCGCTACGTGGACGAGCTGAGCAAAAGGCTCGGGAAGCGAGTCAAGGGCATCCTTGTGGCGCCCGCGATAACCTCGAGCGCCCTGAAGCTCCTCAATGAAAAGCAGCTGGAATACGTGAGGATTCGGAGGCCACCCACTTACACATTTGAGCGAGTTGTGACCCGAGAGCGGGGGCAGAAGGGGTTAAGGGAGTTCTGGGATTAAGACGAGCTAAAGTCCACATTTCTTCCATAAGTTTTTATACCACAAAGTGGACTAATTAGTTCATGATGCGAACTAAAATAACCGATGTTCTCGCCCGGGTTCTAGGCTCGGAGAAAAGGAGGAAAATTGTCATGGCAATGTTAAATTACCCTGAGAAAGATTGGAGCGTTCCGGAACTCGAAAAAATTACCGGAGTCCCCCATGCGACGGTTTGGCGAACGGTCTTGGATATGGAAAATGCGAAGATCTTGAGATCGAGATTGTTGGGAAAGAAAACGAAAATATTTAACTTGATAAAGGGCTCACCGTATCTCTTGGCGTTGAAGTCTGCCATCGCTACCGAGACCTTCCCCCTCCGAGAGGTGGCCAAAGAATTTGTGCGAGAAGTTTCAAGACTTAAGGCGGTTGGACCCTGTATCCTTTATGGCTCAGTTGCCCGCGGGGCCGCAACGCTGGAGAGCGATGTCGATGTGTTGGTCTTGGTCAAAAGATCGACGAAAGCGTTAGAAGCACAAATCACAAAAATCGCTAGCGACGTGAGCCACCGCACAGGCTGTTCAATTGTACCTACTGTGCTGCCCGATGCCAAGTTTGATGAGATGGCGAAAACGAAACATGAGTTTGCCGCCGCGGTTAAAAAAGAGGGAATCATACTGTTTAGGCCGAGAAAAACATGATTTACTTGGATCATCTAGAACAGGCAAAACTCTGGCTATCAGCTGCGGAGTACGTGTTTGGGCTGCAGATCGAGACGAGGAATAAGTACACGGTTGCATCAGCATTAGCTATCCATGCTGCAATCAAAGCGAACGACTCGTTAACCACGAGGTTTTTGGGACGAGTGGCCAAGCGACACGAAGACGCTCCGGCACTTTTTCTCGAATTGGTAAGAAAGAACTACTTGCCGAGTGAAGAAGCCCGCCACCGGGACACCTTAGCTGAAGCGATAAGGGAAAAATCCGCGGCCGATTACCACGCTGAATTCTTCTCCAAAAAGGATGCGGAGAGCCTAATCAGAAAAATCGGAAAGTTTGTCGAGATGACCGAGAAGTATCAAAAGCCATCACGATAGGCCGGGTTCGAATCCCTCAAACAGCCCCACTTTCCCTTTTATAAATAACCACCACTCAAAGCCTCGGCGGGAAAGTGCTGAGAAATGAAAAGGTAAAAAAGGACTGCTGCGTCCACCCTATCCCGACGTGCCCTTTATCCAAGAAAAGACGTATTTTATACGAGAATCAAACGAACAAAATACAAAAGTATAAAAAGGAGAGACGGGATACATGAGGGTGAAATTCGAGGACATAGAGGAGCTGCGCAGACGCGTCGTCGAACTCGTGAATCAAGAAAAGGTGAGGATAAGATGGGACCACATAAGACCGCGTCACGACGTACGAGAGCACGAGATTCTGGTAGCGCTACGTTACGGCACGCCACTGAAGCCGGACAGGGAAGTAGAGGGACGATACGTCACGTGGTCGAGTCTGACGGAGGAAGAAAGACTAGTAAGAGTCGTGTTCGAGGTCCAAAAAATCAACGGGGAACTCGTAGTCGTGGCGACCGCGTTCGGGGAGGGATGAAAATGGAAAGACCGAGGGATGAGGAAATCCACGTCGTGACGAAGGAGGAAATGGAGGAAACACGTCGATTGCTCGCAAAAGCTTACGCGCGAAAGAAGAGCCCGCTAAAGGGGATGCGCGGCGTGATCTGCCCGGTCTGTAACCAGCCGACCGTGGACTACTCGGACGACTTGGTCTACGAGAGCTATCGCACGGGGGAACGAGTGGTGATAACTGGCCTCACGGGGATGCGGTGCAGGAATTGTGGAGACCAGGGATATGACCTCCGCTCGAGCGGAATCATCGAGCGGGTGCTTGAGGAGCGGGTGCCCGGTGGTTACGAGTGCACGATAACCACGCTTGGCGGGGAGCGACTGGGCATCTACCTGCCAAAAGACGTGGTGCGAGAGATGGACATCGAGCCCAGGCAAAAGGCCATAATCAAGCTGCTGACAAGGCATCGAATGGTAATCGAAGTCTAAGGGGTTCGCTCCTTCGAGAAGAGGGGTTCGAACAGACCCCTGAGAAATATCTCCACCGCCAAGTTCACATTTTGGAAAGTATCGCCAACCATCCGGCGCTGAAATTCCTCCACGACCTTCAAAAAATCTTCAACCATCTGGTCCGGCAGATACGAGAGCTCATCCCTGACCCATTCAGTTATCGAAGGTTCCCTCAGGTGCAGGCCGATGACACACGCGGCATCCTTGAGTCTTCCCGCCAAACACAGCGCCATGTCAGCGGGGTTGCCTTCCGCGATCCGCCACGCAGCCAGATCGTCCTCCGAGGTGGAGAGCATGTACTTCGAGTAGGCGACCTGATCCTCGACATACCCTTTACCCGACAGCAGCCTCGTGACCTCGAAGTCCTTCACGGCGATGGATATGAGGTACAGGAGGTTGAAAGAAAATTTTTCCGAGAGCCCGAATCTCTCCGAGGCTTCCGTGAGGGGCCGGGGAATCGAAAATATGTAGTATTCCATCGAGCCGTGCAGGACCGAATGCCCGACCTCGTGCCTGAGGGTCCCGACCTGAACCAGCCTCGGGAGCTCCCCTATTCTCTCGAGGCACACGGATATCCTAGATGTCCCCCGCCAGGCATCGTGGCTGGCAAAAAATTTTTCACCGAAATCTTCAGAAACGACCCCCACGGCTGCGCGTTCTCGCGAGTAAAAACTCTTCATGGCGGATGAGCTCTCGAACAACAAAAGGTCCAGGATCTCCACTTCATGCGGCGTCAACCTCTCATAGCATTCCTCGATCGTGGCCTTGATGTCATTAGCGTGACCCTCCGGAATTTTGCCGAATTTCTGTACAACGAGTTTTACCATGACAACCTGTAAGTTCATTGTCGGGAGAAAATAAAAATTCAGGCCCCCAATCCGCCGAATTTTCCTATTGACACATCCTTTCTAGCGCTTTTCGCTCATTTGGCATTCCTTGTCCGTAGGTTTTAAGAAACGCGCCAGCCACCCAATTGAGCGGATGAGGATATCCCACACTCGCCGCTGACGATTTGTGTTAGGGTGATTTTTGCTCCCTTAAAAAGAATCTCCACGCAAAGCCTTGGCGGGAATAGTCATGAAAACCCGCGAGCGAAGGGCTTATCTACTTGGTGGGACAATAAGTGGGATGGGTGAAGATATGGGGGAAACTAGGGTGGACGACAAGTGGAGGATAACCGTGCCCCCTGAGGTTCGGGAGGGCCTCCGGAAGGGCCAGACCCTCCAAGTGGAAAGAGAGGGCGAGCGCATAATCATCAAATCGAGTGTCGACATCGAAAAATTCGAGCGGGAGCTGAAGGGTTGCATCAGGGGTTCTAAAATCCCTCCTGAAAAGCTGAAGGAGATATGGGGCATCCGCCATGCGCATGATTGATTCGAACATCTGGGCCTATTACCTCGACGCCGACGCCCCCGAACACAAATTCGTCGTCCCCGAGGTGAGGAAGGCCCTCCGAGAGGGGGTTTTGATCAACACCGTGGTCGCGATGGAGGTCGCTCACTTTCTAGTCAAAAATCTGGGGCCGGTGCTCGGGATGGAAAAACTCGACACCTTCATGGGATTTCCGCTCGCCGTCGATGAACTGGACTTGGAGCTGGTGCGAGCTGCTGCCGGCGAGCTGTGCAAGTACTCCCACCTCGGCATCGGCGGGAGGGACGCCACGCTGCTCGCATCGATGCGGAGAAAGCGTGTCGACAGGATCATGACCCACGACGAGGCTTTGAAGAGGGTGCCCGACCTAAAGGCTGTTGACCCCATCAAGTCTAGATCCTGAAGTTTCGCTACCGCTTTTCGTCGACTTAATCGATTCGCGTTGCCCTTAATCACCGCGAGGTCGACCAAACATAGGGGCGCCCATAGAGCCCTTCGAGTCGGCGCTCGTGAGGCTCAAGCTCGAGTACTGCAAGCGCGGGCGGTGCGGGGCCTGTCCCGTGAGGGGGTACTGCAGGCGACGTGCGGCATGAAGAGTTTTAAAAGTGTAAATCCCGCTGGCTGCGCCCACTTTGTTAGTTAACTACTGCGAGAGGGTCCAATTTACGGGGGCTCCTCTTTTCCTGAGCTTTACCTTAAAAACACGCCTAATTTTGCTTCTTTTCTATTTTTCTCAAATTTTTTGATCCGAAATGTTAAATACGATCTTTATTGATCCGATCTGATCGAAAGGAGATCAAATTGGCTTGATTTAAAAGGAGAAAAACAATGAAAATGGTTGAACTTCTTCCACGTTTGTGGGGCTTGCAGAAAAACAAATCCAAAACCGTTTACAAAACTATTGATGCTCAAGTAACTGCTACCAGAACCGACAAAATTTCACCTAGGGATTTCGGCGTCGGTTTAGTGTTACGGGGAAAATCAAAGTTCCGTCCAACTCACGTGAGGTTGCTTTTTGATCTGCACCTGAAACGTCGAAGTGAGCCCGATAAATCTGAGAAGCTATTCTATGCTTTAGAGAAAGTCTACGAGGGAGAGGATCCAAAGAAACTTGCTTCGGAACTTAGAAACCTCGATTTTAGAATGCAATTTGACAGCGCTGAAGTTAATCTTTACTATGCGCAACTTTTGATGATCGAGCAAGAGTTCAATTACGTGCCGAGGGGGGAACTTCGCAACTACCTAATGAAAATCATTAAGAAAAACAAACAGGGAAACCCAACTCGAATACTGGCGAAAATCAACGGCAAAACGATGGAGAAAAACGTGGCCTATGTAACCCCTCCCAGGGATTTTTTGATGCGGTTTATTAGGTGGACAGCAAGAGGTGAGCTAGAAGACATTGATACGATTGTAACTAGTGCTGTTAGAAACCGCCCACCCAGAGTCCAATACAGAAATAGGCTTTTCGAGGACCTTTCAGAGCCGCTCCCTTGGATTTTAAAATTGCTAAAAAAGAGGTGAGGATCCTCTTTAAATACTATAATTTTGATCTGATCGATCCGACAAGTTTGATGGTAGAATCAAATGCCTGGATACACCCCGATGCGGGAAGTTACCCATGCTGAATATAGAGAGTTTCTGAAGACCCACGACCACGTAGTTATCGAAGATGTCAAGGTGACCTTACCAAAAAAACACGAAATCACAAAATTTGCCCCCGGCGATTTCGTCCCTGAAACTACAACCGTTTGGTCCTTCCCCAACCGAGGCGACTGGGCCACCCACATCGGGAACTATCGTGGCAACTGGTCTCCTTTCATCCCGCGTAACCTAATTTTGAGGTTCACAAAGAAAAGTGACCTTGTATTGGATCAGATGGTTGGCTCTGGGACCACGCCCGTGGAGTGTAAGCTCCTCCAGCGGCGTGGTATAGGCGTCGACATAAACCCGGATGCGATAATGGTCACCCGCAACCGACTCGATTTCACTTATAAACCACTTGATGAGGACTACCAAGAACCTGAGATCAAAACCTACGTGGGAGATGCTCGCAATCTCAACCTGATCGAGGACGAAAGCATAGACCTGATCGCGACCCATCCCCCCTACGCGAGCATAATCCCCTACTCGAGGCAGCGCGTGGAGGGTGACCTGTCAAGCGTGCACGATATCGCGGAGTTCGCTGAGGAGATGCGAAAAGTAGCGAGAGAGAGCCATCGTGTTCTCAAGCCGGGGAAGCACTGTGCGATCCTCATGGGTGACACCCGCAGACACAAACACTTCGTTCCTATCACACCCAGAGTTCTACAATCGTTTTTAGACGCTGGATTCATCCTTCGTGAAGACATCATAAAAATGCAGTGGAAGATGAAATCCACAAGGGAGAGGTGGAGAGGTAAAAAGTACGATTTTCTGCTGATAGCTCACGAGCATTTGTATGTTTTTAGAAAACCGGAGAAAGGCGAAAAAATGAGTCAATTTAAGGAAAGCGTGAAGTGGTAGTATTTCTGATTCACATTAACTTTTTTGAAATGACCGTTGAATTTTACGTCTAACCCTCGAGCAATCGGGCCTCGTCGGTTTTTTTGAACTTTCTAAATCTTCCGCTGGGGGGTCAGCCGGGAGTAAAATTCCCTCGGCCTCAGCTCCTTAAATTCCCCGGTCCGCTGGGCTATGTGCTTCCGGATATCCACGCACAGGTGGCATTTCGAGATGTACCCGTCTGGAGCCTCCTCGTAACCGAATTCCTCAACGGCGAACCTGTACAGCTCTCCCATCCCCGTCACGAGGGCGCTGAGGATCGGGCGGTCGTCCAGCCTCACCCCCTCGCAGATCGATTCCAGGTCCCTCGCATCTCCGAGCGAAAGCCCCCCGCAGTAGCCGGTGATGTAGTTGAAGTAGTTGTCGATGTGGAAGTGCCAGCCCCTCGTCAGCTCGGCCGCACACGAGTCCCCGAAAAATTCCTTCGCCGGGTGTTTACGGTACAGGTGCCCGAGCTCGTAGGACACCCTTCCCATCGGGAGCAGTTCCAACCTCAGCGCGTCCGGGCCCGCAAGCTTGAGGGTTTCTTCGAGGGACAACGTGTCGCTTACCCCCAGCCTCCTCATCAGCTCGTAGAAGCCCTCCTGATAGACCAGCACGTTCGACCCGAATATCTCCCTGCTCACCTCGATCGCCGTTGTCGCACGCTCGAGCGGGACGTGCTCCAGGATGAAGGGGTTGACGCTTATCAGGATCCCGTCCAGCCCCGCATCCCTGAGCTCGGAGAGTTTTTCCTCACAAACTCGGCGGCTGGTGCACCAGAAGCAACTAGTCTCGACGAAGGTCGCCGGAATCTCGAGCGCCTCGGCCATCCGGGTGAGCTCGAGCAAGAGGTCGAAGTTCATGAAGGGTTCGCCGCCCGTGAGGTGAAGCCCGTAGTTTATCCCGATGGTTCTGAAGCCGAGCGGGTAATGCCTTCGAAGCTTTTCTGATAGCTCGGTCAGGACCTTTTCGGCATCTCCTAGGTCGATCCAATCCGCATCCCAGCGCGGGGAGCAGGCGTACATGCAGTGCTTGCATTCGCCCGTGCATTTGTACGTGAGGAACACGCCTCCGGAGAAAGGATCGTCCACTTTTAAAATTTTCATACAAATCACTCCAAGGAGACTCCCGCTTTAGCTTTGGGGAGGGATTATGTTAAATTTTTTCGTCTCATCGTGCTCAACTTCTCAAACTTTAATACTCCTACCGCAAATCGCTAGAATGAGGTGGTGGAATGGAGGTTCTCGAGGCCATCCGCACGAGGCGAAGCATTAGAAATTACGAAAGGCGACCGGTTCCCGAGGAGTCCGTTAAAAAGATCTTGGAGGCCGGCAGGTGGGCACCTTCTGCAAACAACTCCCAGCCCTGGAATTTCATCGTGCTCAGGGACGAAGGGGTTCGAAGGGAGGTGGCACGGGCAGCTACCTACGGGAAGTTCCTCGCCGAAGCCCCACTTGGCATCGTGGTCGTCATAGACCCTGCAGCGTCTACACATCCGGTGGAGGATGGGGCGATCGCAACCCAAAATATGATTCTAGCCGCTCACGCCCTCGGACTCGGCACGTGCTGGATTGGGTCGTACGGGTCCACCCACGAGGAACGGGTGAAGGAGATACTGGACATTCCCAAGGATAAGCGATTGCTCTCGATTCTATCGGTAGGTTTTCCAGCCGAATCCCGAAAATCCACGCGTAGGGAGCTGGGAGAACTGACATTCATCGACAGATATGGGAAAAGTGATTGAGGTTGGATGGTTGAGGCTTTATTTGGTTCAGCACGCCGAAGCCAAGCCTCAGGCGGAGAATCCGGCGCGTCCGCTCTCCGAGAAAGGCCAAGAAGACATCCAGAGGGTGGCGAATTTCATCAGGACGAAAGGAATCGAGGTATCCAAAATATTCCACAGCGGAAAACTCCGGGCCAAGCAAACCGCCGAAGCCCTGGCCGAAGGCATCTCATCGGCGGGAGGGGTCGAGCAGGCTGAAGGTCTAGCACCGCTCAACGACCCGGGAATCTTGGCGAACAGGCTGAAGGAGGAGCTCGAAGATCTGGTGCTCGTTGGCCACCTCCCTCACCTGAGCAAGCTCGCTGGCCTCCTGCTGGCGGGCGACCCTGAACGAAAGGTTGTTGGATTTAGGAATGGTGGGGTAGTCTGCTTGGAGCGGGACGCGGACGGGAACTGGTCCGTGGGGTGGGTCCTGACCCCGGAAATCTTAGCGGCAAAATGAGAACTGTTCTAAGAGAGCCCACGTTAGTGTAGTGCTAAACTCATAAACTTTTTCGATAATTATTTTGGCACTACAAAATTGATTAATCCTTGCCTCAAGTTCGACAGGTAAAATCTGCGCGACTCCGTCTCCCCAGCACTGCTTTAACTGTTTCACTATCACTTGATTTAAAACGATAGACCTCCATCTTTTAACGGGAAATCTCATGCACGAAACCATCAGGCTCGGAGTGACCCGCCTCCAATCGGCCCTCGACTGCCCCCTCTGCTTCTGGATCTCCCGGCGCCTTGGCTCGCCTCCCTCCATCTTCGCCGGCATCCCCGCCCAGATTGACTCCGTGATCAAAAATTACATGAAGCAATTCATCGGGAACTCGGATTTGCCCGAATGGTTCCCCGTGCGCGGCACCCTCATGGACGCCAGCCATACCCTGAGAGCAATCGACCCGGCCACCGGCATCACCGTGGCGGGGAGGCTCGATGCTTTGGTGAAGACGGCAGACGGAGAATACCACATCATCGACTACAAAACCGGCAGGCCCCCCGAGGAGGTTCCAAATTACTACCAGATGCAGCTCGACGGCTACGCCTACCTCCTCGAGCAAAACGATTTCCGGCCCGTGGTGGGCGGCACGTTGCTGTACTTCACGCCCAAGCATGGAAATCTCTCGGAGGGGCTTTTCCCGTTCAAGATCACCGAGGTGCGGGCTGAGGTTGACCCGAGCCGCATCCCGCCCGTACTCGCGCTGGCCAAGGAGATCCTCGACTTGCCGACCCCGCCGCCCCGGAGCGAGGACTGCGAGATGTGCATGTGGCGGGAGCAGGTCGAGCACACCCTATCAGAATGAGAAGAACACCCGAACGATTTTCGGATTCTCACTAGATCAGCGGGATTACCTCGTTGAGCACGTATTCTAGAAATTCCTTCTGCTCCGCCCGGCTGAACATCGTCACCACGCAGTCCCGGGTTATCCCCACCACCAGGCCGCGCTTTTGCACCTCAAAAACCGCGTACCAGATTTTCCCGTGCTCGAGGTAATCGCGGTAGAGCTGGGTGTCCGCGAGCGCCGACCCGGCGAGCGCTAACTTTCCCACGTTTGGAATGTCAACTTCGTCAAACCAGATAAGCTTGGTGGCGCGGGGGTTCGATTCGTGAAGCTTCTTTAAAGTTTCATGGGTGATCTTTGTCTCAACTACCCCCCCCGTCTTGATGAACAGAATCTCGCTGAGCTTGTTCGCCACGTAGTTCGTCAGCAACTTCTTCACTCCCCGGGCTTTCGAAGGCGCGAGCACGACAAGGAAGGTCCGATCCTTGACTTTCTTGATCCAGAAGGGGGTCTCTTCCGTGACCGGGGTTTCAACCAGCCCGCGCTTGTAATAACGGCTGAGCACGAAGTCCTTGCTGAAGATGCCCGCCAGCAGGTCGGTCTCTATCTTCAATTCCAAAATTTCCATCGCTAGTTTGAGCTGCTCCCCTTCGTGCTCGTACGGCACCTCTTCTCGGAAGTCCTTGAGCTTCTGGGCTACCAGCGCCAGCTCGATCGGCTCCTTGAGCTCGAATATTTTCGCGGCGAGGACCATGGGGGTACCCTAAAGATTTAAACACCGAGAGGGTTTAAAATTGAGGACGTGCAAATTTAAACTGATACCTATGCCTGCAAGCGCCATAATCCAGGAGATAATCCTAGAAAATTTCATGAGCTATGAATATTCTAGGATACCCTTCAATCCGGGGCTCAACATAGTGTGCGGTCCGAACGGCGCTGGGAAGTCCTCGATCCTGCTCGCTCTAGCTGTTGCCCTCGGGCAGACCTACACCGAGCGCTCCCGTAGGCTCAGCGACCTCATCCGCCGGGGCAAAAATCTAGGGCGGGTGAGCGTGGTGTTCGACAACTCCCCCAAAGATGGAAGGAGGCCCATCCCGAGCGTGAACTCCGACACCTTGGTGCTCTCTCGCTATCTGAACCGCGATGGGACCTACTGGCACGAAGCCAATAACCGCACGATGACGAAGGGCGAGGTGCTGCGGCTGCTCAGGCGGCTCTCGATAAACCCCGACAACATGCTCATCATCATGCACCAGAACATGATCGATGTGTTCGGGGCGATTGACGCGCACGAGCGGCTGAAGCTCATCGAGGAAGCGGTCGGGCTGCGCGAGTACCGGGATCATATCCTCGAGGCGCGAGAGAAGCTTTCGCACACCTTGAGCGAGGAGGAGTCGATTCGCAGCCTGCTCGAGAAAGCCCAAGAGACGCTAAATTACTGGGAGGGAGAGTACGGGAGATTCCAGCAGAAGCAGGAACTCGGGGAGCGGAAACGGGAGCTCGAGCTGGAGTACGCTTGGGCGAAGTGCGCTCGGCAGGAAGGAGCGGTCGGCAATCTTCAATCGAAGCTCGACGGACTGAGGTCGGAGCTGAGCGAGATCGAGGGCGAGCTGGAACAAAACTCAAAACTCGGAGCGGAACTCGAAACAAAGTTGAGAGAGCTTGAGTTTGGACTCGATGCCGCCTACCAGCAACTCATCGCCCACGAGCGGAAACAGGCTGAGGCGGAAGCTCGCGCCAAGCTCATTGAGAGTTTCAACACCGCCCTCCGCTCGGTGCCCGAAGTTGGCTTGAGTGAGTTGCTCGGACACCTCGAGATCGAACTGGGGAGGGCGAAAGAAGACCTGAAAGAGGCCGGCGAGCGGGCGAACGAGGTGAAGTCCAAGCTGGTCAGTATCAAGACCGGGCTCGAGAAAACTCAAGATACCTACGTTAACTCCCGTATCCACATCGCCGTGCTGGGGTTCCGTCGCGAGCTCCTAGAACGGGACATCTCAAGCGCTCAGTCCGAACTCAGGCGAGCGCGCCGCGAGCTGGAACAGCTGGAGGGGGAGGCCCGACAAGTGGGTGAGCGGATTGAAACCGAGCGAAAACCCCAAGAAGTGCTCGATGAACTTAAACTCACCAACATCCAACTCGCCAGCCTAGCCGATGTTTCACCCGATGTCGAGCGAATGTATCTGAGCTACAAGGGCACGCTCAAGGAGCTCGAGGCGAAGGCCGAGGTGGTCGCAGCCAACCGCAAGCGGGCGCTAGATGAGCTGGAGCTCAGGAAGCAGCGCTGGACCGACGAGACAAACAAACTCATACATGAAGTTAAGGCGAGCTACATTGAAATCCTGAAGCGAGTTAACGCAAGCGGTGACGTGAACCTGACGAATGGCCAAGATATCGACGAAGCCGGAATAGAGCTGCTCGTTGGGTTCAAGGGGGCCGACCCTCAGGTGCTGAACGCCTACACCCAGAGCGGCGGGGAGCGAACGACTGCCCTGATGTGCTTCCTGCTGGCGCTGCAGCAACAAATTCAATCTCCCATCCGTGCAATCGACGAGTTTGAAACCCATTTGGACCCGCACAATCGGGAGGCAATCCTGCAGGGGATCATAGAGCTCATGAAGGGTTGGGAGACGCAGTACATCGTGATCACCCCTGGACAGCTTTTCAACGTGGAGGGGGTACCAAACGTAATCACCGTTCAGAACATCTCGGGATCATCTCAGGTGAAGGTGGCTGCTTGAAATGCCGGGCGAACGCCAAGAGCTGATGCTGCGGATAATCGACCTCTGCGACACGGTGCGAAAGCGAGGAATTGATCCCTTCGATGTTGAGGTTCGGGAGTTTTTTGACCGACTGCGGGAACTTCTCCCCAATTTGAAAAAGCATGAGGAGCTATATCTCGACATCCAAGCGGTGCTCGGGCTCGCCGATGTGGTGTTCCAGCAGGGCGAGTGGATCAAGCACAAGTCTTCTATGCTCTACCTTGACCCCCTGCTGATCATGCTCAAGCTTCATGCGCTCCCGGCGCGCGAGCTTGCCGATGTTTTCGCGCGTTCATGGCATCCCATTGTACAGATGGAGACCCTCTCGCCTCACGGTATCTCCGAGGCTAAGCAGTACTGGACTAATCTGCCGAGCCTTGAAGAACGCTGGCGCGGGCTCGACACGACTGAGGTGCTTGCGGGAGAGATAGCCCGCCGGGAGCTCGCTCGCATGGGCATCCTTTCAGAAGAGGACTTCGCGGCCGTGCTCGACCGGACTTGGCGCGAACTCAAGGAAGCGGCGGGGGGGCGGGGCGAAATCTCTTACTGGGATTTTATCTACGCCCGGAGCTTCGAGGAAACCGTCAAGCGGGCATGGCTCGTGAGCTTCTTGGTGAGCTATGGCTACGCCACTCTCGAGCTCAAGCCCCTCGAGGAGGAAATTTTGCTGAAACCGTTGCCCAAACCGCGAGAGCTCGAACGTGTTGCCACTTTCTCTGTCCCCATCGCGATTTCCCGCGACGAGTGGCTCAGGAGGCAAAAGAGTGGCTGAGGAGCGAGATGTCGTCGAGCTGCGGGAAAAGCTGGCGCGGGCTGCACAGCTCCTGCTCTACAAGCATCACATGCAGCCGGGCGCCAAGGCATGGGAGCTCAAGCGCGCCCTAGGCAGGGATTACAACCAGATCCTGAAGCTCCTCGACGCCGAATTCGATAAGCTGGGGCTGCAAGTGAAGCGAGTGAGCGAAGGCGAGGCCAGCTCGGATTCAGACAGATACTACGCCACGCTCCGAGGGCACCCGAGAGTGACCGAGGCCCGAACCTTCGGGTGGCGGATCGACGACATGGCCATGCTCACCGTCGCGCTCGCCCACATCCTCTCGAAGCAGGGAAAAGCCCCCCTTAAGGAGGTCGAACGAATGCTTGAGGAGAAGTTCCCGCGCTGGCGCATCGAGTCGACCCTAGACCGGTTCATACGGCGGGGCTACCTGTCGGAGGACGACGAGGGGCTGCTCTACGTGGGGTGGCGCGCTCGGGCGGAAATCGACCAGCGAACCCTGCTTGGATTGTTGTTGGGAAAAGAAGAGAAACCTAGCGAAGCTGAGGCCGAGCCGAAAGTCGAAACCGAGAAAGTAGAAGAAACTCAGGGAGATTAAGATAAATTTTTATCTCTTCAAAAACAATCTAATTATGGCAGGAGATAAATTGTGCGGCGGAAATACGGAGATTCTGAAGATAGAATGCCGCCCGAATTGGCCTCAAGGATTGCTGTTTCAATTGTAGTGGGCATCGGTTGGTTGATATTCCTCATATTGTTTTTGGCATTTTACGCGGAAGGCTTTAGCGTTTACTGGAATTTAGCCATTGTATTCGCATCGCTTCTCGTTATGTGCGCGATACTCGGTCCGATGTGGGCTTACTGGGGAATCAAAACTGGCCGCGCCCGGAAGAGGCCGCCCGGAGAGGCCGCAATGGTTGCAGTTTCTATCGTAACTGGCGTTGGCTGGCTTATCTTCCTCATACTGTTTTTGGCATTTTACGCGGAAGGCTTCAGCATTTACGAGAATTTAGCAATTGTTTTAGCATCGATTCTTGTTACGGGCGCGATACGTGGTCCGATGTGGGCTTACTGGGGAATGAAAATTGGCCGCGCCCAAAAGAAGCCACCCGGATTGGCTCCAAGGGTTGCGGTTTCAACTGTGGTGGGCTGTGGCTGGCCGATCTTTCTCATACTGTTTTTGGCATTTTACGCGGAAGGCTTCAGCACTTACGAGAATTTAGCGATTGTTTTAGCATCGATTCTTGTTGTGTGCGTGATACTTGCTCCGATGTGGGCTTACTGGTGGATCAAAACCAGCCGTGCTTGGAAGAAGAAAATGAGAAATGCTTCGAAGAAGAAAAGGACAAGAAAATAATCCCCTAAATTTTTACTTTACACCACACTCATGCCAACCTGAATCGCCTGAACAATGCCTCCCGTTCTTTTCGAAGCAGAAGCTCAAAAAATTTGCTTGACATCTTCTGTTCCTTGGCTAATATCTCCCTCGCTGCCGCTTGCTTGACTCCCCTACCAACCAATGCTAGAGCCGCGAGCTTACCATGCTGCGAGATGAGCTTAGCGCTCTCCTGCAGCTCTTTCCAAGTCGGGCTTTTCCTCCCCCGCTCCAAGAGCTCGATCGCCCGCCGCACCTCCTCAGCCGGCTTTTCGGCCATCCCCAGCATCATCGACCCACAGCGCGGACACTTCGGTTTTTCATCGAGCTCGTGTAGCTGGAGTTCCTTGACATAATCCTTGCATTGAGTGCACGCGAAGGTGCGGGCCTCGCTGAGCAGCCGCGCTTTGGCCGAGGCTATCGCCAGCAGCCTGAGGCGCTCGGGCATCATCGGCTCGAGAGCCAGGTAGCGCTTGCGCCACAACGCCAAGCTGGACACGGGCGTTGGCTCTGTTCGCTCCCCCAACGAGACCAATTCAATTTCGCCACTTCGAATACGTTCGAGCACCTCGAGCGTGCGCTTCAGGTCAAGATCCTTGCGCACGACCTCCTTGAATGTTTCTTCAAAGGCTGGCGTTCCCTTGAGGCCGCGCATTAGCTTATCGAGGACTACGCTTGTGAGCTCTGCCTCGCGCTCGAGCACGCCCATCCGCCGGGCTATCTGCGCAAGGCGCCATCGGAAGAACCGGCTCTCCTCGATGATCACGCGGAGGTCCTTCTGGAGGTCCGCGCTGAGCTCGCCGCGCAATATCTCGATCACACCTTCGGGTTCGAGTGTCTCCGAGTGGAGCAGGATTCGGTAGGGGTCAATGGAGGTTGCGGTTGTCTCTCCGAGCTCGGTCGAGGCCTTGTAGGCGAGCAGCCGGGCGAGCGTTCGGTTGACGAGTGTTCCAAAGCAAGCGTTGACGATACAGAGCTCCTTAACTTTTTCCACAGTTACCCGCTGGTCCGTGGGCACGGGTAAAACAGCTTTGGCCTGCTTGTGGGCGTCAGAGAGGGCGGGCCCCATTGTATCTCGCGAGACGCCGTACCGCCCCGCAAGCTCTCGGACGATTTCATCAAACTCTTTACCTGCACGTGAGAACTCCTCGAGTTGGGCCCGGAGCTTGCCGACCTCCTGCGCGACTGAGTAGGGCACAGGGATCTCTTCGCCTATCCAAGTCGGAATCGCCCCGAGAGGGTCGTCGTCGGGCTTCACGTAGACCTTGTCCCTGAAGACCTGGAGCACCCGCCAGATCTCGCCCCCTATCACGAATTTTACCCCGGGCTCGCCGTACTCCGCCACGAATGACTCATCCAAAATCCCGACCGGCTGGTTCCGCTCGTCGTTGACCACGAGGTACTGCCGGACTTCAGGGATCATCGAGAGGTTGCCGAAGTAATAGTTGAAGACCCGCTCCGTCTCTCTCGGGCGTGCAAAATCTTTCCCATCCTCGGAGACCAGCGCTAACCGCTTTTCTAAACTCTGCGCGAACCGGAGCACCTCGAGCAAGTCTTCCCGCTTGAGGTTCCTGAAGGGGTAGGCGCGCCGGAAAACTTCGTAAACCGCATCAACGCTTACCCTCCGCTGCACCACCATGATCGAAACCAGCGCATGGAGAAGCACATCAAGGGGCTTCTCGGGAACGACAACTGGCTCAAGCTCTTGCCGATGAGAACGAGCGGCTATCACGATGGATTCGAGCGCGTCTTCCGGGTCTTGGACCATAATCACCCCTTTAGCCACCCCGCCTATCCGGTGGCCGCTCCGCCCGACGCGCTGGAGCAGGCGGGTGGCCTGGCGAGGAGAATTGTACTGGATAACTAGGTCGATTCGCCCGATGTCTAACCCTAACTCCATGCTCGAAGTGCAGATTATCCCCTTGAGCTCGCCCTGTTTCAGCCCTCGCTCGGACCGGAGCCTCGAGAAGCCCGACAGTGACCCGTGGTGGACGCTGATAGGGAAACGAATGTCCCAGAGGCGGAAGCGGCTCGCCAAGATTTCGGCGGTTGCGCGCGTGTTGGTGAAGACGAGCGTGGAGCCATGCTCCTCGATTAGCTTTCGTATCGTGCGTAAGCGAGCAGCAACTGGGGAGTAAGTGTAGAGCTCTGATGCCAGCCGTTCGTCGCGCTTGGTCGCTGTGGGGTAGGAGATATCCAGTTTCAAATCACGAACGACGCTAACATCCACGATCTCGCATGATCTGCCCACGCCCGCCAGAAATCGGGCGACCTCCTGCGGGGAGCCAATTGTGGCGGAGAGCCCAATGAGCTGGAACTCTCCCCCTTTGAGCTTGCGCAGCCGCTCGAGCGTGAGGGCAAGCTGTACCCCGCGCTTGTTGTCCGCCAGCTCGTGAACCTCGTCGACGATCACCCACCGCACGCTTCGCAGGTGCTGGCTCAGCCTCCGGCCCATCAGGAATATCTGGAGGGTCTCGGGGGTGGTGATCAAAACATCGGGTGGGATTAATGCCTGTGCTCGCCGCTCGCGCGCCGCCGTGTCCCCGTGGCGGACTGATATCCGTAGGTCGAGAGCGCGACACCACCACTCTAGCCGCTCAAGCATGTCACGGTTGAGGGCCCGGAGGGGGGTGATGTAGATGACCTTTATCCCACGCTCGCGCGTCTGAGATACCAGGAGCTGGTGCAGCACCGGCAGGAAAGAGGCTTCTGTCTTTCCCGTACCCGCTGGGGCGATCAGCAGAACATTTTTGCCTTCAAGGATTTGGGGGATTGATCTGCTTTGTGGGAGGGTGGGCTCGGTGAAACCCCGCTCGGCCAGCAGCTTTCGGATCGGTCTAGCCAGTGAATCAAACACGTTGGGTTCGTCCGACATTTTAAAACCCATGAAAATTTAGTCGGCTTTACTTATCAGCATTTGTTGTCAAACGAAGATTTTACACGGGTGTAAAATTGGAGGTCGACAGCTAGCGGTACGCCACGTCTAACTCGAACTTTCGGCGCAATTCGTCGAGTTTCCGTTTGAGTTCAAGATCCACCTTTCGCTGCCTCCCCGGAAGGAGACCTCTTAGGCGCTCGGTCGACTCCTGATGGCGGCCTATTCCTGCCGCGATGATCGCCCGGTCCTTGAACTGGGGGTGGGGAGAGATCAGCCCGAAAGGCATTGGCAACCCCTGCCCCATGAGATCGCGAATTTCATCGTCCACTTTTCGAGCGGCCACCCGTGCCCCAGCACCGACCATCTCGTAAGGACTTTTTAACTCGCCCTTGATCTGCCAGACCCCTACTCCCGGGCCGTAAAAGAAGAGGTCGCTGTAGCCGTACTCATCGCCACCCGCTAAGACCTGCCACTTCTTTTGAAGCTTGGGGTGCTGCCTGTAGCACTTGCGCATTTCCTCCATGATCTCTGCCAGCGAACGAACACTCATGTTATCACCAGTATCGCACCTCGAAGCCTGAGAACTCGCCTCGATAATTTTCCCGTTTGACTTCAACGTTGGTGACCCTGGCTCCAGATGGGCCGCGACGGCAGAAGTTCAGCATCCGCTCCACCGCCTCCTTTTCGCCCTCAAACACCGCTTCGACTTGGCCATCGCGCGTGTTCCGAACCCAACCGTGAACACCGAGTCGCTGCGCCAACTCGTGAATGTGATATCTGAAGAAAACGCCTTGAACCATCCCAGATACCAGCATGTGGACCCTCGCTTTCATTAAAACCCCATTTTAATTATGTGTGGCCTAACAAAAAAATTGTTGCTCAAAATCTACGCCAGCCCACAAGTTGAAATTTTCCCCTCACCTCGAAACGAACGGGTTGCCCCGAACGAAAAACCTCAGCTTCCGCTTTAGATCAGCACTCACCCCGATGCGATGCGAGCGCCCTATTTTAAATTGCGCGGGCTTGTCTTCGATTATTGTCAATTCGCCCTTGGAGTTTGTTAAATCAAGCCCATGGTGCTCGCGTGTTATCCCCATCGCACGCGTCAGCTTCCCTGGGCCAGATGTTAACTCACGCTCCCTTGAAACCCCTCTCCGCTCGTGCATGGCCTTGATGCCTTCAAGCGGCTCAAGCGCGCGGACGAGCACCGCCCCCGGAACCCCCTCCCGTTCGGTCGTGACATTAAACAACCAGTTTGCGTGGACCATATACACAAACGCCAGGCCGCCACGCCACCACATTATCTCGTTGAGCCGCGTGCGTTTGCGCGAGGCTCGAGAAGCTGGGTCTCCCTTGCCGAAATACGCCTCGACCTCGACTATCTTACCGCTCGTGAGCCCCTCGTTCGTGCGGTGAATGAATACTTTTCCCAGCAGCTCCCTAGCGACCGTGGCAGTATCGCGCTCGTAGAAATCTCTCGAAAGGGGATGCATGTTAACCACCAAGGAGTTCGCCAGAATTGTTAATAAGATGTTTGACGTAGCTAAGAGATGGAGGTTATGAGATGAATCTTGACCCAAAGGTAAAGGAGAAGTATCCGGACTTCATCGCGGGTTACATCCTCATGAGCGGCGTTACCATCGAGCCGACCATCGAGGGACTGATCGAGCGAAAGCGCGAGGTATTCAGCGACCTCAAGGCGCGCTATGGGACCCTGAACGTGTTAGACTTGGCCGAGGTGAAGGCGTACCACGCATTCTTCAAGGCGATGGGCGCAGACCCCTCAAGCTACCGCCCCGCGCCGGAATATTTACTCCGCCGGGCACTCGACGATCGATTCCCTGCTATCAACAACCTGGTTGACGCTTGTTTGCTCGCGACAGTCGAGCACTGGGTGATGGTGGGAGTCTACGACGCCGACAAGATAAAGGGCCAAGTTGTAACAACGCTGGCAACCGAGCCAAAGCCCTTCAAGCTCATTAATGGGCGGAAACTTAGCCCGAAGCCCGACGAGATCATCCTGCGCGATGATGAGAAGCTGCTGGCGGCATACACTCTAGGCGACGCGAAAGCGGCGATGATCACGCAGAAAACGTCGAATGCTTTGATCGTGCTCTGGAACGCCCCGGGCATAACGCGTGAAAAAGTCGAGGCGACTCTCAAAGTGGCCTCAACCTACGCTCGGAAGTACTGTGGCGGCCATGCGGAGCGAAGTGAATTACTTTAGGTTGACACAATGCACCAGCTGACTTGGCTCGGCGTTGCTTTGATTCTTATAGGCGTTGCCCTTGTGCTGTTTCCCATCTTGGGCAAGTACATCGACTTCTCGCAGGTGCCGTCTTGGCTGATTTACATATATCACAACAACGGGTTCTACTTCGTCACCTCGCCATTGCTGCTCGTGCTCTCGCTCGCGACCGTCATTGTCTACTTCCTGACGAGGTAAAACGCAAACGATTTTATGTTAAAAACAAGTGGGATAGGGGGGTAATATTATTTCAACGCAATTCACCTCCAATTCGCGGCAAGCTGAGCGGCAGGCTCTCCTCCTGAGCTCTAAAGACGGCTGGGTACCCGGCAAAGAAATCTTTACTCATTTCACAAAACCTGACTTTACTCTCTCCATTCAAAACGGAACCACGAGTTTAGAATCACGCACACGCAAGCTGAAGTTAAAGGGTGACCTAATTGCCATCTTGGAAAATTTTCTATCCCAGGACTACTTCGCCGTTGGTTACTTGGGTTATGAGTTTTTTAGGTACCTCGAACGGGGTTTCGCACCCAATCCGCGCAAAGATGGCGCCCCGTTTCCAGATGCATGTTTTCTATTTTTCGAAGAGGACGCTGCACGAGGGAAAATCGATGAGTGGCGGGGTGAGATTAAGAAGAGAACCAAATCGAGAAAGACCTCCAACCCGCGCCCGAACATGACTAAATCGAATTTCATCCGTATGGTCGAGCAGGCGCGCAGATACATCGCCAAAGGTGATATCCATCAAGTGAACCTTTCACAACGCTTTGACGTGCCGTTTGATATCCCGCCGCAGCTATTCCTCGCCAAGCTTTACGAGGTACAGCCAGTCCCGTTCGCATGCTGCATGGACTTTGGGGAGTTCCAGCTTTTGAGCGGCTCGATGGAACTCTTTCTAAGGAGAATTGGCAGGCGATTGGTGACAAGGCCGATCAAGGGCACCAGAAAGCGAGGGGCAACTGCCGAGGAAGACAATGCCCTGCGCGAAGAGCTCTTGGCAAGCGAAAAAGAGCGAGCCGAAAACCTCATGATTGCCAACCTCATGCGTAACGACCTAGAGCGAGTTTGCAAGTACGGCAGCACGAAGATAAACAAGCTCTTCGAGATTGAGCCCTATTCGACACTCCACCAGATGGTATCGGAAGTGGAGGGCACCTTGCGTGAGGGGGCTACGATCAACAGCATAATCCGAAATACTTTCCCACCCGGCTCAATAACTGGAGCCCCCAAGCGTCGAGCTATGAAAATCATCGACGAACTCGAGCCACATTTGCGGGGCCCCTACTGCGGTGCAATCGGTATTTTCGAGCCTTCCGGCGACTTCACCTTGAGCGTTGCGATTAGAGTGTTCGTTTCCTCGCGGGGCAAAGGTACCTTCTGGGTGGGGGGAGGAATCATGTGGGACTCGGTACCCGAACTGGAGTACGAGGAAACCATAATCAAAGCACAAGCGATAATGAAGGCGCTCACGTGAGATGGTGAAGTGAAGGAATCTATGTTTCTTGACGGGGAACCGCTGAAGCAAAAACTCCCACTGCGCTCGTTATTCTACGGCGAGGGGCTCTTCGAGACCTTCAGGTGGCCCGGCTCACCTCCCGTTTTCTTAGAAAAACACATCGATCGAATAAAACGAGGCTCTGAATTCCTCAACATACCATTTCTCGGCGAGCAAAACATGAAAAATGCTGTGGAGGATGCGGTAAACAAATCCGGCGTGAAAGACGCCTATGTGAAGCTCTGTATCCTTTGCGCTGGACCCTTGAAATTTTACCAACGGGCGGACGAGGGACGGGTGCTAGTGGTGGTTAGGGAGTACGAACCACCGAAGGAATACGTAAGGGCTCATGTCGTCCCCTCCAAGCGAATTTCCTCCTCTCCCCTATCCCGCATCAAATCGATAAATTACCTCGAGAACGTGCTCGCTCGAAGGGAGGCCGAGCGCATGGGCTACGATGAGGCGATATTCCTCAACGAGCGTGGCGAGGTGGCTGAAGGGAGTTCGACAAATATTTTTTGGGTAAAGCGAGGAGTTCTCCATACTCCTGCTCTTGAGTGTGGGCTCTTGCCCGGCATCACTAGGGAAGCGCTCATCTCGCTCGCCCCGGAACTGGGTCTCGAAGTGAAGGAAGGAAAATTCAACTTAAATGAAATCCTCACTTCCCAAGGTGCGTTTTTCACTAACTCCTTGATCGGGATAACCTCTATCACAGAAATAGACAAAGCAGAATTGACCGTGGACGGGAAGCTTTTCAGCAGGCTCAGGAACCCCCTCTTCAGGAAACTTGGGTGGATTCCCTAACCTTTTTCTTTCAGCTTCAAAATTGCCTCGGCGATGTCGCCACCTGTTTCCTTGAGCACTTGCATCGCGGCCTCTCGCTCGACCCCCGCCTGTTCCATCACCAGCTTGACGTCGTCTTCGCTCGGCTCGGACTCCGGCTTCCGCTCGAACTCCTGCCCGCTCACCTGATAGCTTCGCTGCCCCGCCATATCGGTGCGCGTCACCTGCGCGTTGGGTATCACAATCTCTCGGTCAGCGAGCTTGATCACGACCTCTCGCACGCCCTCAAACTCCTTCATTTTAACCCCCATCTGCCGCATCGCTCGCTCCATCTGCCGTCGGTCTATCCGTTTGGGAAACACTCAATCAACCTCGGCGTTTTTCACGCTGCTAACTCAATGTCCCTTGTTCCTTTTTTTCCATCCGTTCATTTTGACCACCTAACCCTCTTCTAACTTCTACTGCCTTACCGACTTTAAACGCTATCATTTCCTCACCAGTTAATAAGGTTTTACCGCTCGCTAGCAGACGATCCCGTGAATCCACGACTAGCACCTCCTCGGCAGGCCTTATCTCCGGGTCCGCTGCCACGACGTGCTTTGCGAACACTGTCTTACCCCGCGCTACAAATGGTGCCGCATCGTCGCTCACCACCACTCGAAGGCGGGGTGGCTTGAGTGCCCGATGCACGAGCTCGGCCCCTTTTCGATTAAGCACGATGAAACCATCGGAGGCGCGAATTGAACACAACGGCTCGTCAACCAACAGAACTTGACGAATTCTCCCCCTACTTTTCACTACTTGGATGCCATCGGGAAAAAGCGCCTGTCCAACCCCACGATCGAATAGGTAGTCCGCCACCGCGCGCAGTTTGAACAGTTCTTTTCCCGTTGGTCCCTGCAAACGATTACCGTGCAAACTTGACTGCGGCGAGTGAAAAAGTTTTGGGGCGGTAGGCGTGCTAAATAGGACACGATGTCTCAAATAGGACAATCCGCTCCCAACTTAAACTGTCCTATTTGGGAACTGCCCATGGGAATCAGATTAGGACACTTTTATATACCCCCACGTCCATAAAGAAATGTGGGGAGAAGAAAACGACCCGACATTGAAAAGCCCCGATCCCGGTGGGAAAGACAAAGGGAGGAAAAAGACGTGAGAAAAAGCAAGAAAAAAAGCAAATACCAGCACCTCTACGGCCACCCAGATGTCGGTCCGTGGCTCTCGGGATACGGCCGGAGCGTACAGTTGTCCTATGCTCGCGAGTTCGACCGGTTCCTCAAGTGGCTCAAGAAAACGCCGAAACAGTTGGTCAAGGAGCGGAAGGCCGACCTGAAGCGAGAGAACGAATACGAGCGCAGGCGGTACGAGCGGCTGGTTGTCCAGTTTTTCAAATCAATAAAATCCCCAGGAACGGCACAGAAGGCGGTCGTGGCAGCGCGCTCCTTCTTTAACTTCCGGTTCGGCAAGAGGGGCGAGCTCGATTTCACGGCGCACGAATTAAAGGAGTTTGGTAAGGTCAAGACGGTTTACACCGATTACCTCCCGACCTGCGAGGACTTGAAGACGATGGTCGAAGTTTCGGATGTGCGCGACCGGGCGATAATCCTGACGGTGGCATCGACTGGCATCGGCGGAGACATCTGCGAATTCACGCGCGAACAGTTCAAGCATGGGCTCGCGCGGAGGGCGTCGCCGCACGATCCAGTCCACATGGCCCCCCGCGGCAAGTATCTCAGGCGCCTCAAGACCAACGTCCGCATGCGCCCATTCCTGACCTGCGACGCCGCGAACGCGATAAAACTCTACCTGCAAACTCGCAAGGACCACTCACCCTGGCTCTTCGTGGATCGCAGCGGAAAAAAACTGACGACCGACGCCCTGAACAAGGTGGTGACGCGGACGGTGAAGAAGGCGAGGATAGACATCCCCAAGGAGCAGCGGATGCGGCTGCACAACTTCCGCGACTTCTTCAGCGAGGCGGCACACGACGCCGACATCCCGCACGACTGGATATGCGTACTTTACGGGCGGGCGATAAGCGGTTCCGAGGATTTTTATGCCCACGCCACGGAAGAAAAATTGCGCGAGAAGTTCAAGCGGGTCGAGTCGCGCCTGAGCGTTTCGCGCATATCGAATATGACGCTCATGCGCGATCAGCAACAGCGGGCACTCGATGATAATACAAAGATGATTCTTACCCTGATAAGCCACATCGTCGACGACGAGGAACGCCTCAGGGACGCGGTAGCCTACATCCTATCGCAGCCGAAAGTCAAGTGGGACCCCAAGAAGGAGATCGAACCCACCGTTAACCGGGTTCAGCGCATACTCGGAGAGGTTTTGGGCCGGGAGAGGATAAAAAGGCTTAGGGTGTCGCCAGAGGTATACGAGGACAATCCGTAAGGCAGGACGGAACCCAAAAAAAGGCGCGGGTTTCAGATGACATCGCTCAGCTTTCTCACCACCCGCTCTTTCCGCTGATACGTCTCCTCCTCGAACGCCGAAATGAGTATGTTTATCATCCGCTTGTACGGGGCGGTGAACTCGCTCGTAAGGACGTACTCTATGAACTCGTGCTTCAAAGTGCCCAATGCCCTAGACTCGGACTCGTCGTAGTTTCAAGATTTAAATGTTCTCCATTTTTAATGTTTTCTTTAATACTTGAACGGGTGAACATTAAGCAAGATTACTTTGCCCAGGCAAAGGTGCTTGGATATCTTTCGGAGGGGCGTTCTAGCGCCTTCTCGGAGGACCTCGATTATTTTATAGTCCACTTCATCCATGATTTTTTCACCTCCTTTGACGAATTTCACACTATATTTGTTAATTTGTTCCTAAATAAGTTTTTCGCTTCAAAGTTTCCCGAGCTGTGGCGGGCCACGGCGGTCGCGGGTATATATCTCGGCTCCCGCTTCCGTGGGCACCTTGTTTTGGAACCAAGCCTTGATCCTCCTGCCACCCCTACCCTCGAATTCCCTGCCGTACCCCACCACGATAGAGATGAGCATGACGAACCAGAGGACCCAACTGTAGAACACCGCGAAAAACATACTCGTGGGGGCCAGCGGGGTTACGAACGAGTAAGTTTGTGCTGTCACATTCATCGTGCCTATCAGTAGGAGTATAGCGCCCCCGTATGGGAGGAAAAATGGCCATGTGCAGGTCGTCGCGTCCATAATGTTCGCCCGCCTGTAGGGGTGAAGCTTGTGTTTCTTCCCAATCGCGTTGATGAAAGGAGCTACACATATTATCGCAATGGTGTTGATTGCAGCTATCAGTATATTGAAAACTGTGGCGAGGCCCCATATCGAAAGCTCATTAGATCTCGGACTTTTAGCGATGTTTTTACCAACCCAACCAACGGTTGTTTCCATACACCCGCTCTTGATAAGTAGATGACCCATAGCCACCACGACAATCAACAGGATACTCACCGTGAGCATCCCGGCGACCCCCGCGGGAATCACACCTTGCACACTAGTTCCCTCTATCCTGATTATGTCACTAATGCTGAAAAGCCCCGCCGGTATGCCTATCGCTACCGCACTGATTATCCCCCCCGTCAGGGCCACAAATATGCTCTTGCCCTTTACCGCAAGGAAGATAACTATCGCTGCCGATATCAGCATTAGCAACCCAGGCGGGTACGAGTGTTCCGCCAATATTGCACTCGACTCGGTAGGGTTGATGGCTAGTGTTCCACCCCCACCCACTAGGGTGTACAGAACCATAGCTATTACAGCGGAGATTATGGCGTATTTAAACCTCGAACGAACTACCCCGCCAATCTCAGCGGTGCCCCTTCGTCTCTGGTACTCTTGACTGATTGCAGAGATTATCGTGGTATCTGAAACCGGGGCTATATTGTCCCCAAATGCGGCCCCGCTCAATATCGCCCCAGCGAGGAATATCGGATTCGCACCTAACAATAATCCCGCTGGATACATAATAACACCCATCGCGGCAATCGTGCCGAGACTAGTACCCGTAGCGGTCGCGAACATCATACAAGCCAAGAATGTGAAAAGAGTGAACAAAGATCCCGTTATACCAAGCGCATTGCCGCCCCACGCAAGACCATCCACTACCCTCCCTGCCCCCAATATCCCGGCGTATATCCCGACCACAAGCCAGATCATAACGGCTGTCATGGCGAGTTTGGATCCCATCCCTGTCAATACCTCGTCCCAATATCTCCTCCAATCCTTACAGAAGAACATCCCGACAATCAGCCCAATTATCGCCGCCGCAATCATCATATTGAGGCTTGGAGCTTTCAAAAAGGATAGCACGATGGTAATGATGATAAATATCAAAAATGGGATTACGGCCGTGCCCCGACCAATCATGTATTCGAGCTTTTCATCTACCAAAAAGATCCTCTCGCACCTGCCGAAGTTCAGGTTTGTCTCGGCCCGATTGCCCTAAGGATGTCGACATATAGAGAGATTATGAAAAAGCTAAACATCTTATTTTGGGACTTGGTACTCAATATATGGCTGGATACATGGATTTCCGTAGGTGGCCAGAATTTTCAGTTCCTTTGGTAGCATAATCATCCCTGACATGGTTTTAATTTCACTGGGTGGTCTTTCATGACTGCACAGTGATAATGGGTAATTTACATGATCCTTTAGCCACTCCTTGCAGTCTTCGACAGTTATTTCGCCCTTTCCATCATTCAAGTACTTGTTTATCCGACTCCACCGTAATAAGCTATTTGTATAATCCGGAGCGTAGATCCCAAACGGCTTCAGACGTTCAGATATGATGTGATTAGAATGCCCTACGACGCCATCTAACGGAATCAGAACTTCATGATCAGTTGCTGTACACTCGACATTAAATATCTCTCCATTCTTATCCCCCACCACATGATTTGACCCTGAAGCCCTCTTACAGTTTAGAATAGAATCTACTGCATCCCCTATCCTTTCTTGCTGCAATGCTTTTCTGACCATGAAGGGTTGAGGGACTCCCGGTCCTGAATCATTGGTAACTATCTTGTTGTAAACTAATCCGATTCCTGAAGAATTGAGGCCGTTGAAACCCACCACGCCGGCGATGGAGTAGTTGATAGAGGTTGGCCCTTTCTCTGGTCTAATCTTTAGAAGAACCGCAGATTCTTGCAAGGCTTCCCCGTGTATCATATCAAAAGTTTGGCCCATTATCACATCACCATTACTTTTCGTGGCCTTTCCCGATACCATAAAAGTTGTGCACCCGGGGCGCGGTAACCATATTTTCATTGAAGAGCCACGTGTAGGGTACTTCCATCTTAATGAAGCAAAAATAAAATCAAGTATATCTTCAGAACAATTGATAAAAAATACTTCTGCGAAATCTATGTTTGCTCCATCAGATATACCATGGCATTCCTCTACGAGCTCAGGGGCATAATCCATCGCATAGGGGAGATACTTGGAGCTTAAGTTTAACGCTTGGTCTTTTGTCAAGGGGATATCAGGAGGTGGAACTGAAGAGAGCCACGAAAACCACACGTCTAGGTATTTTTTGATTAGTTTTTTGCTTTTTGAGCCATACGTATACCCCCTCTCGTAAGGCTTACCCGAAAGCTCGATAACATTTGGGAACTTTGAAGGCAATTTTTCCATTTTTTCAGCCGCACTAATTCAATTATTTTCTTTTACTGGGTCGCAATTTAGCCAAGAGTTCGCTCTTTGAAATCTCCCTCTTCTCAACCCTTGCCACCACTTCTCCACGGGACATGATAACGAATCTGTCCGAGACGGGATATACATGATGAACGTTATGGGTTATGACAATGGAAGCGATCCCCTCCTTTTTCAATTGTCTCACGAAATTTAACACCCGCTCAGCACCTTGAACCGATAAAGCTGTTGTAGGCTCATCCAGAATAATTAGCTTAGCCTTAAAGTATATGGCCCTCGCTATCGCTACTCCTTGCCTTTCTCCGCCAGAGCAAAATCGGACTTCTTGATCCGGTGTGGCTATCGCTAAACCCAAATACTCTGAAACCTTTCTAGCTTCTTCCCTCATCTTTTCCTTATCAAGAATTTCTATTAGACCCACACGTTTCTTCAGTTCTCTTCCCAAAAAAATGTTTTGCGCTACGCTCATCTCGTTTATTACTGCTTGGTCTTGATAGACTGTTTCGATTCCTAACCTCCTAGCACTATTCACCGAGGAAATTTTGACTTCCTTTCCATCCCAATAGATTTTTCCTTTATTCTTAGAAATTACTCCTGTCAAAATTTTGATCAGTGTTGATTTACCGGCGCCATTATCACCCAATAGCCCTACTACCTCACCGGGGTTAACTTCAAGATCCACCCCCCTGAGAGCATGAACAGACCCATACCACTTATGAATATTCTCTGCCCTTATTTGCGACTTCAAAGTTTGCCCCTTTTTTGCTTGTTGCTCCATATTTATATATTTTATTACTAGCAACGTTTATATGCATTACGATTTATAAAAAATATGATTACGATGGTTGAACGAAAAAAGATTGAATTATTAGTGCTCAATAATTTGGTTTGGTTCATCCTTATCGGGTTTTTTCTTTTTATAGGTCTTTTTATACCGATGGGGTGGTTTACGCTAGAAAATATTGACATCATTTTATATGTTTCCGCTCCATTGTCCATTGTTGTGTTTGGGGCTGCAATAATTATTATAAGTGGAGCTCTCGATATATCGCTCGCCCAAAATATCGGCTTTGCAGCAGTCATCACGGGATTGATGGTGGCTCGTTGGACCACGGGGCTACCTGGATTTGTAAGTATCATACTCATTATATCAGTAGGAACTTTTTTGGGGATGATTAATGGATTTTTTGTGGGTAAGTTTAAGCTGAGTCCAATTCTCGTGACAATATCAACATACCTCATCTATATGTGGATGACTCGATTTTTTATGACAAGAACGATTGATGGTAGCGAGTTACCGGGCATACTCCTTTATCCAGGATCGGCCATCTTGTTTGGTTTCCTAAGAGTCGCTATTATCATTTTTATTGTTATCTTCTTGTTGATTTACTTTATTATGAATCATACCTCTTTTGGCAATAGAATATATGCTGTTGGCGGAAACCCCTCTTCTGCGAGGATGCTCGGAATCAGCGTTGGAAGAACACAATTTTGGGCATTTACAATCGGTGGAGCGCTTGCCGGAATTGCCGCTTTGATTTGGGTCGGTTTTGTTGGGGCCATCCCATCGACTTTGGCAGATGGACGAATTTTCCAAATCTTTGCCGCAGTTTTCATTGGAGGAGTTTCTATGTCTGGAGGAAGAGGTAATCTACTAGGCGTATTAGGCGGTGTTCTTCTGCTATCAACGATTGGGGGGGGATTAACGATGTTAGCCGTAGATCCCAGGTTAAGGCAGGCGTTTATGGGGGTCGTGTTGCTTATAGCGATTATTATCAACAAAACGAGAGAAAGATTGGTAGATAGGATATTGATGCCAAGGTAATATTGAATGAAATGTTCTATGGGGGAGCAAATTGAGGAATAAGTCGAGTTTTGATGAATTATCAAACAATGTAATCTCTAGAGGGTTATGTACGGGTTGCGGTGCATGCGTTGCAGTCTGTCCGTTACAGAATGTGCTAACGTATAAACATAGGGGGCCAAAGCTTGACGGGGTATGTATAAATTGCGGGATCTGCACCCGTGTGTGTCCACGTTACAAATCATCGGTTACAGAAATGGAGAACTTTGTGTTCGGTCGACAGAGAAAAATTGAAGAGGACTTTGGGATATATAAACAGGTTCTAGTTGCGCGGAGTACAAACGAGGAGATATTACGAAAATCTCAAGATGGGGGAGTCGTTACAACCCTATTGATATCTGCTTTAGAGTCTGGACTCATCAACGGTGCCATTACCTCAAGGGTCGACACTACGAATCCTTGGTTGCCGTTGCCTTCCGTTGCTACAACTCGGGACGAGCTGATAGCAAATGCTGGAACTAGATACTCGCAGTCTCCGGGACTTATCGCGTTAAAGGACTGCGTTAAAGCCGGCCTAGATAAGATAGCTTTCGTGGGGACCCCGTGCCAAATTCTGGCAATTCGCAGGATTCAAAAGTTTCTTCCTAAATATGCGAATAGTCTCGTGTTCACAATTGGACTTTTTTGTATGGAAAATTTTTCTTATAATGACTTAATGATCTCGAAAATTCAAAATGAGCTTGGAATAAATCTTAGTGACATCAAAAAAACCAATATCAAGGGTAAATTTTTGATATATCTAAAGACCGGAGAGGTAAAAGAGATTTCACTGAAGGAGACAAAGAAATTCATCAGGCCTTCTTGTCAGCATTGCGGTGATTTTTCCTCCGAACTCGCGGACATTTCCTGTGGCGGGGTGGGGTTGGATGGTTGGACCTACACCGTGATTAGGACGGGCACTGGTGCTAATCTTTTTTATGACACTACAAAGAGAGATTTGCTTAAAGTTGAATCAGCGGAAAACTTTCAAACTTCGACAAAACTTTTAGCTAAACTGTCAAGGGTAAAAAGGAGTCGTCTTAATTCTTAATCTCACAAGATTACAAGACTATAATCAAACTCGTTAAACTCTTTAATACTAGTTTAATGAATACGTAATTAGTGAAATATATGGGGAACATAGATAAGAAAGGGAGGTGCATGAGGAAAACTAGAGAACTTGGGATAAAGTATGTAAAAACATATGTAGGATGCGCCCAGTCAACGTTTGCTGCCGTAGTCGACGCTTTGAGGTCAGAAGGTGTGAATCTGGTGACACCTGAAGTAGAAGAAGAAATCCATAAAGGGTTAGTGGGACTTTCTGGAGGAGTAGGGAATCTGAGCGTCGGAAATTGCGGGGCGCTCACCGCTGCTAGTTTAGCAATAAGTTTGGCTTCAAACATTGGACGTATGAAAAATAAGCAGGACAAAGAGAATAGATGGATATCTTACTTCAACGTTGCAGAAGGAGTAGCCAAAAAATTTATGCGGAAATATGGTGGTCTTACCTGCAGAGAGGTACAGATAGGGCGCTTTGGAAAATATCTTGATTTACGGATTCCTGAGATGAACAAAGAGTTCTTTGAAAATGCAGAGAAAAGGGGATGTCAAACTCCAGAAAAATGCACGATTTCACAGGCCGCCGCGTGGGCTGTTGAGGCCATACTTGACATGAGGGAACATCCAAGAGATCTTGAAAGAATAAAAACCGAGTATGAACGAGGACATTGGAGATAATTAGCGAGTAACAGGCTCGAAATTCGTTCCATCAGACATAACATTTTTGTAGTGCGTCACTATAATAATCCAACTGCGCGACAGGGTGCTCCTTCACTATCTTTCACTTTCAACGGTAAAGCAATAAAAATAAAGCGAGTCTTCGTAATGCTTCCTAAGTTAGCCAAATTTTCAATTATCGGTATGTCTTTTTTGAAGAGGGCCAGATGATTTTGTTCGTCACTATTCAATGGATCTAGAGAGAGAGCGTCTGTGCCATAAGCTTTGATATTTTTTTCTATTAACTTCTGAATAACTTCCTCATCAATAGTTGGGTACCGATTAGTAAAATCAGGAGTACCGTATCTCCGGTATATTCCCGTGTTGATGATTACTATATCTCCTTCTTTTATATCGTTCTCTGTTCCTTTAAAGTCGGATAGTGTAATAACCGAACCTGGTTCCTTTTCAACATTTACGATTATCGCATCACCAATTAATTTCTCCAGAGAAATCTCATTAATTGGTTTCCCAGATTTTAAGTAATGTTTGGGGGCATCTATATGCGTCCCTGTATGGCTTACTAGCGTGATTTTAGAGAGATAATAGCCCTCCTGCTCTACTGTTGCTAACCATTCAAAGACGGGTCTAGATAAACCAGGAAAAACCATCATGTCTGATCTAATCTCACGGGTCAAGTCAATTATTTTCTTTTCAATCATCTTTTCTTCTCCAGTTTTTTTAGTTTATGTATCAAAATGCGTCCACACGATATTTCTCGACAATTTTTTCGTTGAGTTTGATTCCCAATCCAGGGGATTTGGGTACATCAATCAGTCCGTTCTTAGGTAAAAAACTTGGTTCTACCAGTTCAGACACCAAAGGGGAGCTGGGAATGGGAAATGGATATTCGATGTATGGCATATTGGGTACAACTGCAGCGAGATGGGCCTCAGCTGCGACACCGATTTTTCTGGCCCAACAATGAGGGATACACAGGATCCCTCTTTGGAAAGCCAGCTCTGCGATGCGCTTAACCCCCGTGATACCGCCAGCTCGAACTATGCTGGGTTGGACCACTCCCACCTTTCCTCGTTCCATCAAGTCTAAAAAGTCTTGCCTCGTGGTGTCGCCGCCATCCCCGCCTGAAATGGGCGTATCAACTGCCTGTGAAAGCCTCGCATAAGCTCCTAAACAGTCCGGAGGGAATGGCGCTTCTAGAAAGAAGACATTATACTGGGCAAGTTTACGAGCAGTTGCCAATGCTCGGTTAAAATTGGTCCAACAGTATTGTGCATCGACAATTAGATCCCGGTTATCGCCGAGAGCCTTGCGAGCCGCCTTGACCAAATTAATGTCCGTCGCAACATCTTTTAAACCGAATCCATCTATTTCACTTTCAAGCTTCGCAGCCGCGAAACCTTTACTCACAACATCTCTAAAATTCTTTTCAACGTCTTCAGGTGTTTTACCTGAAAGGTAAACAGTAGCATAAGGTTTCACCTTTGATTTTACTTCCTTGTCCCAACCGACAACATCAAAGGTGCCACCCAAAAGCTGACATATCGGTTTACCCTGCGCCTTTCCTGCGATGTCCCACAAGGCTATATCGATGCCGGTCATCGCAGCCATGACTGCCCCTCCACGACCGTAGATGAATGTGTCTCGATACATTTTTTGCCAAAGACGTTCAATTTGTAGTGGATCTTCCCCAATTATTGATGTTTCCAGCCCTGAAGCCCCGCCCAACGGTTCTGAAGCTGACCTCTGAAATTCCTTAGTTCTTATAATCGCCTGAACCACCAAGGATGGGGCATCGACTTCGCCGATGCCTTCGATGCCCTCATCGGTTTGTACACGTATAATGCAGGCGCTTCTAATTAATTTTACCTCTGGCACTAAAAGCGGTATAACCTCTACTTCTGTAATTTTCATTTTGGGCCCCGCCATTTTTTTGTTATCCCCATCGTCTCATCTTCGTATTCTACCAGAGACAACTCCCCCCATTAATCTTTCTACTTCCTCAATTGTGACGATGTTGAACACGCCCGGTATTGTATGCTTTAAGCAAGAAGCCGCAACTGCGAAATTCAATACTTTCTGAAAATCACTGCCGTATGTTAAAAGTCCGTAAATCAAGCCTCCCGCGAAGGCATCACCTCCCCCTGTACGGTCAACAATATGTGTTATCTGATAAACTGGGGCTTTATAGAGAGTCTTACCATCGTACAAAACACCCGACCAAGTATTGTGACTTGCACTAATGCTCCCCCGGAGGGTAATTGCTATTTTTTGGAGATTTGGGAATTTTTCCTTTAATCGCTCGACGACGAAAAGATACTTCTCAGCATCTATCTTGCCTACGGTGATATCTACGCTAGGAGCTTTAATCCCAAAAATTTTGTCTGCATCCTCCTCATTACCAACAACGACATCTACATATCTTACAAGTTCAGACATCACTTCTCCCGCCGTTTTACCCCATTTCCAAAGTTTTGAGCGATAGTTCAAATCACAGGATACAGTCAGCCCTATTTCCTTCGCTTTCTTAACTGCCTCCAAACAGACTTCCGCAGCTCCTTGACTAATGGCTGGCGTTATTCCCGTCCAGTGGAACCAACTGGCGTCGGAGAAGATTGTTTTCCAATCAATCATTCCCGGTTTAATGGCTGCAAAGGATGAGTTGGCCCGATCATAAATCACCTTATCTCCTCTTTGAACAGCTCCGATTTCATTAAAGAAGATCCCCAACCGCTCTCCGCCGCGTACGATTTTGCCTGTACCTACTCCAAATTGACGGATAGAGTTCAAACACGCATCCCCCAAATCATTTTTAGGGAGGCGGGTCACGTAGTCGACGGGTACACCAAAGTTCGCCAAGGTTACTGCAACAGCTGCTTCTGCTCCGCCATACATCACATCGAAAGACGTGGCTTGAGTAAATCTTTGAAATCTTGGTGGGCAAAGGCGTATCATGATTTCTCCAAAAGTCACAACTTTTTTATTCGTTCCCAATTACATCCAGCCAAATTCATTTATGTGTCTGGTTCTTCAATCATTGTATCTACGATTTTAATATGCCTATTCGCATGAATTCTTTCTTCATCAACTCAAGCTCCTCGGTTGTAACTGGTAGTACTGGTCGTCTAGGAATGCCGACATCGATTCCTCGCTCGTTCAGCATTGCGTAACAGGCCGCGTTTGTTGATTTGGCTATATGGAGTATTTTTCTGCCTTCATTAACCTTCAGCTGCAGCTTGGCCGCCTTTTCGTAGTCTCCCTTTATCGTTGTGTTGTAGAGGTCTACCACTATCTCAGGGAAGGGATTTGCAAGCCCAGAGATAACCGCTTTCGCGCCCAAGAGTATGGCCGGCATAGCTAGTGCCTCAGTACCTATTATAAAATTAAAGTCTTCACGATCCTCAAACTCTATCAAGAAGTGTGAAAATTCGATAAGGCTGAAACAGCTATCCTTTATCCCCTTAACTCCAAGATCAGCCATCTTGGATAGGATGGAGGGTGTCACTGTAAATCCAGATGTCTTAGGATTGTTATAAACATAGACGGGAATTTCCACCGCTTTAACCAACTGCTTGAAATGTTCCAAGACCGTCTGAGCATCATGCCGATAGTAAAAAGGAGGTACGCAGCTAACCACGTCTACCCCGCTCTCCTCCGCGTGCTTTGCAAGTTCGATTGCATCCTTGGTACTTGGTGTTCCCACTTGCACTATGGTAGTGATACGGTTTTTAATTTGATCCACTGCGATCTCTACTACCTTCTTGCGCTCGGTTACAGACATTAGAGGTCCTGATCCGTAGGTACCACAAAGAAATACTCCACGGCTTCCCTTCTCAATCTGAAAATCTAGGAGTTTTCTTAGCCCTTCCTCATATATATCTCCCTCTCTAGTGAAAGGAGTAGTGAGGGGGGGTATTACTCCTTTGATTTGTAAACTCCTCATTTCGACTCCTCAATTTTAAGTAAATCTATTGGGGTTTAAATCTTTTGGAGTGTTGGCTAAATCTTCATTTTCGCAGCTCTAGACCCTGAAAATCGAGAGATAGTCAACCTGCCCCTTACTCGGCTCACACAATAAGATAAACTTTATAAACTACATATACTAAAAAAAAATGAGGAATAGAATGAAAATAAAAGAAATAGAAGCTATCCCTATAAAATACCCACTAAAGGAAACTGTCTACTGGGCTCAAGGGCCAATAACTGAAAGGAGAATGGTTTTGGTCAAAGTCAAAACCGATGAGAACATAGTAGGAATTGGGGAAGCAGCTATTTTTGGTGGACCAAATATCACTACCAAGACAATTGTCGAAGAGGAGTTAAGCGAATACGTAATAGGGGAAAATCCAATGTACCCTGAGAAGATATGGGAAAAAATGTATATGGGTACGATGCAACATGGACGTAGGGGAGTGGCAATTACTGGAATGAGCGGAATAGACATAGCCATTTGGGATTTAATAGGTAAAATAAAGGAAACTCCCCTATACCAGCTTTTAGGAGGATTTAAAAATAAAGTGAAAGCTTACGCAAGTGCGGGATTCTACACTAATGACGTAAAAGATATTGAAATACTTTCGAAAAAAATGGCAGGTTTTGTGCGTGAGGGATTTACTGCTGTGAAAATGAAGCTTGGGCGGGACCCAGAATCCAAAGATGAAGTGGTGAATCAATACAAGGCAGTTAGTAGGAATAGCCTCGAACTTGACTTTAAGAGGGTCAGGGCTGTTAGAAAAGCTGTAGGAGGAAAAACCGATTTACTGGTGGATCCAAACAATATGTGGAACGTTAAAACGACAATAAAAATGGTGAATAGACTTAAAGACCAAAATCTCTATTTCATCGAGGAGCCAATACCCACAGATGATAAAGAAGGGCTCAAAATAATAAATTCATCTATAGATATACCCGTAGCTGGCTGTGAAACTGCGTATACACGACACGAATTCAAAGAGTTAATTACGAATAGATGCGTAGATATTGTTCAGCCAGGGGTTACATGGGCTGGTGGCATGACGGAAGCAAGAAAAATAGCTATAATGGCATCTGCTCATAATATGTTGTGTATACCTCATTCGTATAACTCTGCGATAGATCTTGCAGCAGCTATACACCTAACCTGTTCGATACCAAATAGTGAATATGTTGAATACGACCAAACGGACGGGAATGCATTAACAATGAATTTAATAAATAATCCTTTCGGGCTTGACAAAGAAGGATTTGTAAAACCTTCTAACAAACCAGGTCTGGGTATAGAGTTAAATGATAAATTTATTGAAAAATACAGAGAAGGTGTATAAAAGTTAAAAGGGATTTGAATTGCCCACCCTAACCTTAGGATACGTTGTTGCTCCAGAAAGTTGGTATGCACCAGATCAACTTACTAATTATGCTGTTCTTGCTGAGAAAAACGGTTTTGAAATGATTGGAGTATGCGATCATTTCCATCCGTGGGTCCACACAAATGCAAAGTGTAGTTTCGCTTGGGCTATAATTTCAGCTATTGCTGAGCGAACTGATAAAGTAAAGGTTGGCACATTTGCAACAGCTCCCACTCTACGTTATAATCCAGCGGTGGTTGCACAAGCTTTTGCAACTTTGGGGACATTGTATCCCGACAGAATTTTTCTTACTCTTGGAACTGGGGAAGCCTTGAATGAAGTACCTGTTGGATGCGGGTGGCCTAAATTCAAAGAAAGAGCCCAAAGATTAGAAGAAGCGATAAAGATAATACAGGCCTTGTGGACACGTGACTTTGTAAATTTTAAAGGAGAATATTACAAACTTAAAAAGGCAAATCTTTACACGAAGCCCGAAAAACCTATACCATTGTATATATCGGCAAGCGGTCCGACTGTTACAGAGTTAGCGGGAAGATATGCAGATGGGTTCGCAACGATAGTGAGTTCACCGGAAATTGGCAAGGCGCTTCTTTCAACTATGGAGAAAAGTGCAAAGGAAGCCGGGAGAGATCCTGCGTTGATAGAGAAGATATTAGAACTCCACGTATCATATGATGAAGATTATGATAAAGCGGTCGAATCATGTAAGTACTGGAGAGGACCGCTGATACCGATGGTTTTTGAGCATGAGATATATGATCCCAGAGAAATTGAAAAATCTGGGAATTTGGTGGGCGAGGAGGCCATGATCAAGAATATGATTATTTCAACCTCACCCGAGGAACATATCAAAAAAATAGAGGAATACATAAAAGCCGGATTTAACAATTTTCAATTTCTCAGTTCCAGCCCTGATGAAAAAACGTTCATACGTATGTACAGCGAAAAGGTCTTTCCTTATCTAAGAGATACATACAGGGAGCCTATTTGAACTGGAAAGAATACAAAGGCAGAGATATCAATTATGAACAGGCAGTTAGTAGAATAAATTCGATGATCGTATGACAAAACCCAAGATTTTGTTGGTTTTCACGCATCGGCAAAAGGGGATATGTGCTTGGCCCCGAGCAGATTTTGATTATGAAAAAAGAAAAGAAGAGCTGACTAAGAAGCTTGAGTATGGTTGTCCAAGCGTAGATTTTGTCCCGGCTACTGCTTGTAGCATCGAAGAGGCGAAGGATTTAGTTGAGCGAAGTGATGAATTCGATGGCTTTTTGGTTTATCTTCTTGGACTGATAACTGCAGCTCCAGCTACGATAGTTAAAAGCGGGAAACCTGTTTTACTAATCGATGATTTATATGGTGGTTCAGGTGAGTTTTTACTTACCTTTGGCTGGGCGAGAAAGAAAAAATTCCCGGTAGTTGGAGTGGGGTCTTCAGATTTTGGGGATGCTGTCAAAGCGGCAAAACTTTTCAAAGTAAAAAAGCAGCTCAACGAGGCTAAAATTATCCTCATAACGTCCAAGGATACTCCGGAGTATAAGCAGACACTCCCCTCCGAATTCAAAGAGCTATTCGGGACAAAGGAATTTGGCGGTTCAGGCGAAGAATTTAATATACAAGGACAGATAGACCGAATTAAAAAAATATTCGGGGCAGAAGTAATAAGAATGTGTAATGAAGAACTCAATGATTATTACGAGAGCATCCCAGAGCAAGAAGCTGAAGTCCTTGCAGATAAGTGGATAAATGAAGCCCTAAGAGTTGTGGAGCCGACACGCGATGAGATAGTTAAGTCGGCTAGAATGTATCTTGGTATAAAAAAAGCTATGGGGGAGAAAAAAGCGGACGCCATTACGATTGATTGTTATCGACAATTCCATGAGCTCGCGGCTTATCCATGCATGGCATACTTTCAACTGAACAACGAAGGACTTACGGGAATATGCGAGGCAGATCTGAGTTCCACCATAACTCAATTGCTATTACGTTATTTGACGGAGGAAATGACAGGCAGCCCTAGACCTGGTTTCGTTAATGATCCGGTAGTAAATCTTGCTAGTGGGCGGATAATCTATGCTCATTGTTCTGCTAACAACAAGGTTTTCGGGCCCAGCGGCCCCACAAATCCGTATGTAATACGTTCCCATGCTGAAACGCGTAAAGGCGTTGCACCGCAATCCCTGATGCCATCTGGAGAGAAAGTCACTACGGTGCAGATACACTTCATGAGTGAACCACCAGTAATGGTGATACATCGAGGAAGGACTATAACGAACGAGGATGTGGAAGAGGCATGTAGGACGAAGCTTGTTACAGAGGTGAATGCAGAAAAGATAATGAGGAACTGGAATAGAAAAGATGGATGGGTTTTTCCAGCTAATTGGCACAGGGTAACTATCTACGGTGATTTTAGAGAGCAGCTTATAGACTTAGCGAATCTAATGGGGATGGAAGTATTTGAAGAGGACAAAGCCCTATCCTAATGCTGCTCTTCAATTTGGCAATTTTTCCTTCATTTCGACGTGGGACCTTAAGAATAAATTATTTTAAACCCAACTAACAACATTTTATGAGTTTAAATAGAGCTGGCTGAAAATGAGTAAAAAAATAAAGAGATATAAAACAAAAGCGGGAGCCGCAAAAATAAAAATTACGCCACCTATAGGCTTAGAAATGAGCGGTTTTGCCCATAAGGAAAGAACGGCTTCTGGGAAGGATAGCGAGCTATACACAAGGGCTCTGGTTTTGTCTGATAACAATACCAAAGTAGTGATTGCGAGTTGCGATTTATTATCTTTGGAAAAAAGATACACACATCAAATATGTGAAAAAGTCGAAAATGAAACAGGAATTCCAGCTAAGAATATAATGATTTGTGCATCTCACACACATTCCGGACCTCAGATGTCTTATTATCTGTTCGGCAAGACGATTCCTGCGAAGAACAAGATTTATACAGAAAAGGTCGTTGATCTTATATCCAAATCTATTATCTCAGCCACCGAAAATCTTGCCGAAGCAAAGGTAGGAATATCCTCCGGTCAGATGATAGACGGTTTCGCAGAAAACAGCAGATACTTGCTAAAAGATGGCACGATTGCGTTGGTAGATTTTACAAGAGATGAAATAGTGAGGGCAACAGGGCCTGTCGACCCTGAAGTAGGAGTAATTCACATACGAGGACAGGATAAAAAGTCAATTGCCATCCTGTACAATTATTCCTGTCATGCCTGTACATATGCGGAGAATAGATATTTTGCTGACTATCCAGGTATCGCCTCCGATCTTTTAGAAAAGAAGTTTGGGGGGATAGCCATATTTACGTCAGGAGCCTGCGGTAATATTCATCCGGTAGAAGCATGGTTATCGGAAGATGCCTTATCCAAATGTTCTAAGGCAGTAGAGCGGAATGGGGAGCGGTTGGCTCACAAGATATCGGATATAATCCAGAGCAAAAACGTTTATTCCAAAGTGGGAATTGATAGTTTGCAGGAAGAGGTTTCTGTACCGTTAAGAAAATTTACACGACTCGAAGAAGAGGATATAAAAAAGACCCTTGACCATCAGAATTTTAGTAAAGAAATCAAAGAGAAAATTTTAGCAACATATCGAGACGAGTTTAAGTGGTTAAAAGGAAGAAACAAGGATACCGTTAACACATTGCTTCAAGTTGTTATGATGGGTGATGGCTTACTTGTTGGAATACCAGGAGAACTTTTTGTAGAATTTGGATTGAAAATTAAAGGGGAACTAAAGAATTACAAGACGTTTATAGTAGAGTTGGCTAATGATTGGATAGGATACATACCAACCACGCAAGCTTTTAAATTGGGCGGATACCAGACATGGACCGCAAATTCAAGCAAAGTTTCAGACAGAGCGGGAGAGTTGCTTGTAGAAAAAAGTTTAAAATTGGTAGCCAAAATAATTAAGAGGGGCACAACCAATTATAAAAAATAAAAAAAGAAAAAAAAAGTATATTCGGGTTGGCTCTTTATTCGAAGTACTCAGCCCACATGTTTCCCCATAGCCAATCATCACTGGCAATTTCCGGGGTTACTGCAAGTGCATTGGTTCTGAGCTGGATATGGCCGAAGTGCTCTATAACCTCTATGGGCTCCCAGTATTCACTATACGACCAGAAGTACGCACCACTGATTTCCGGGTTTGGAAGGGTAATGTCGTCAGAAGTAATTGTATCACCAATTTGGGGTAACGCTTCTCCTTCAAGAATCTGCAATAGGTAATATATTGCAATCGCGTTGTAAAATTGGGGTGGCTGGTCGAAAGCATACTGTATGTATCCATCTTTCATGTATTCTATTACGGATGGCATTGCATCTATCGTGAAATTAGCGTATTCAGTTGGATCCTCACCAAGAGTCAACATTGCATCCACTACTCCGCATGCTTTGTTGCCACTGACGGAGTAAGTACCGACATAGTCGCGAGCACGAAGCGCACTTAAAGCATCTTCCATTACCTCACCTCTCTCCCCGGTTCCTGGCATGTGCTCATCTATCATAATATCTGGATACTGCTCCATCACGCTTCTGAATCCCTCACCGCGCTCCCAAGAAGCCAAATTTGCCGCCGGCTCCGAGTACACTAGAATATTACCGCTTACTTCGCCGATAGGTTCTACCTCGTCTCTGATGTACTCAGCCATAGCCTCTCCCGTAACTACTCCAGCATCGTAATTGTTGAAAGCAACGTAAAAAGCAACGTCAGGAGAGTCTATATCTCCATCACAAGTAGCGACCGGAATCCCTCTCGCTTTAGCTGCTTCAACTATAGGTATTGTACCTATAGAATCCCACGGAGCTACTATAAGAGCATCAACGCCCATCGTCAAAATCCGCATGCCAGCTTCGACTTGATCTTCCGCTGTTTCACCACGTGATTCGAGATGGATAGATTGAAGTCCGGCTTCCGTGCAAGTCATATTGAATCCTAGCCAAAATGCATCTTGCCAGCCGCACCATCCACCGTATGGACGAGAAACGAACCCAATGGTATAACTTTCCTCTGGCTCTTCTTCCTCTTCTTCTTCTGCTTGCGGCATCATGAGATAAACCGCTGCACCAGCGACAATTGCCGTTATGATTATGGCTGCTAATAATACGATTGTTCCTTGTCCAATCATTTCTTGCTTCATTTATTCCCTCCTTTTTGTTATACAGTTCCACCTTTATCTGTGCCTATTTAAATATTGTGAACTATGGATTTCCTCAAGTTTGTTAATCTTCTATTATTAAAGTCGTATATGTAATTTAAATATGTATGTGTAACATACAATTCTATAAGGTAATGATACAATGCCGAGGAGAAAGGTAACTCCTGAAATCGTGGAGGAGATGAGGAGGCTCAGGGGGGAGGGTATGTCCTACGGGAAAATAGCACGTAGGCTCGGGGTGTACCCCATGCCCGTCTACAACCACCTGCAGAAAAAGCGCAAGAGAACGAGGATAACTCCAGAGATCATTGAGAAGATGGTGGGTTTAAGAAAGCAAGGATTCACCTACAAGAAAATAGCCGGAGAGCTCGGTGTCGCCTTCCAGACGGTCGCCAAGCACATGCAGGCAAAAAAACTGGGGGGCAGGAGAAAGAAGGTGACCCCAGAAGTCCTCGAGGAGATGAAGAAGCTCAGGGCGGAGGGTATGTCCCACGGGAAGATAGCTGGCAGGCTCGGACTGACCCCGATGACGGTCTACAACCACCTGCGGAAAAGGGAGAGGCACGGGTTCATCGAGAGGCTGAAGAGGAAGATGGGCCTGAGGTAGTAAATAACTACTATCATCGCGCTACCAAACCCCCCTCATGTTTTAATATATGTAAGTATACGATTTCGTGAGGCGATGACACAATGCCGAGGAGAAAAGTAACCCCTGAAATTATAGGGGAGATGAAGAGGCTCAGGATGGAGGGCCTGTCATACGGGAAGATAGCAATCCAACTCGGGCTGTCCACGATGACTGTCTACAACCACCTACAGAAAAAGGGGAGGCTTGGGTTCATCGGGAAGCTGAAACGAAAGCTGAGTCTGAGGTAGGAACGTTGGTGGAAACGAGACCGATCGCGTTCGTATGCCACGATTTCGTGAACGGTGGGGGCACCAAAGAAAAGAAGACCGCCGTGGTGGTTTCGATAAAAAACGAGGGCCAAGGCTCCGTCCTAAGGATTTCTTGGGCCTGCTCAAGGGGACCGACAGGCTCGTGAAGGAGATGAAGAGCCTCACCAAGGCGTTGCAGAGCCACGAGAAAGTGATGCGGGAGCTACTCGCCGCTATCTAAAATGGTGACCGGCGAACGTGCTCCTTGAAATTGGTTCTTTTGAGTCCAAGTGGCGGATGGCAAATTATTTCTTTTTGCGGTACTTTTTCAACTCGGCCATTAAGTCCGGGCACGACCCCCGAGCTTTGCAATCCTCGCACGCGGCATAGACATTCGCCACCATGTCCACGAGCATCTTCAGCTCACAGTCCTTGAGCCTCTCCGCCCTGATGGGCCTTAACCTGTGCATCCTCGCGGCCCTTAATTCGAGCTTCCTGACGCCCAGCCCCCTGTCCCTCACCTCTTTCGCGAGGAGTTCCTGATCGGCGGACCTCGCCACTTTGGCTATCACTTCCAACTGGCTGGGCGTGACACGTGTCACGTCGATGAGCCTCCGTGCCCTCCCGGAAATTTTCAGGAGCGACAACCTGTAACTGATCTGGGACCGATCTATCCCGTAACGCTTGGCAACCTCCTCGTGGGTCCTCCCTGCGTCTATCTCAGATTTGAAGAGCTCCGCCTCCCTGAAGGGGTCGATGGTCCCCCGCTCGCTGTTCTTGCGGTAGTTGATGACCTTTGCCTCTTCCAGCGAAACGTCCCTGACCTCGGCTGGGATTGTTTTCCACGCCAGTTCATTCGCGACTTTCCATCTGTTGAAACCATCGATGATTTCGAATCTTTTCCCTACCTTGCGCAGCTCCTCCCCTGCCTTGCGCAGTAGAATCTGATCTATCGCGCTTGGACCATTCTCCCTCATGTCTTCGACCAGTCGCCTGTATGCGCTGGGCGGCATGACGTTCGTGTTATAATCGTTCGGCGCGATATCATTAATTTCAATTTGTGACAAACAATCCCCGATCTTCTTTTTTTTGATTCAAAATTCTATAGAAATCTTGATTTTTCGGACCGGGCACCGGATTTCGGCCTCGGCCTCTTCCCCCTTGCCTTTTATTTCCCCCTACCCTCATCAGCAGAATGCTGACCGTGTTGTCTCGACAAATACTTTGTTGCGCTCGATTTTTGGAATCATTACGCGTCCCCCCTGCTTGATTTCTACTCTGAAGGAAGCTATGGACTCTGGGGAGGAATGCCGTTTTGACTTCAGCTGACCTCGGTCTTGCCGCTTTTTTTTGCTTGGCAAATTTTTTCACCCTGTCACCCGAATTATGTTATTTATTGGTAAATAAATACTTTTCTTATCATATTTATACTAAAAATGGAATTTTTTGAAGCGTGATGGTCCAAAAAAGGAACAAAAAGAAACGAAAAGCTGGAACGCCTGCCTCGGTGCTGAAATCTTTAAGGGTTTTTATGAGGGCGTGAGCGTCTGGTGAGTCTGACGATTACATCGGTCTTGCCGATTCTGACCACCATCTTCCCTTCCACCCTCCTTCCCGCGGCCTTCGACAGCCACTTCCGCACCGTCCCTACATCTAGCTGATTTCATAGGGTGCAAGCCCGACGAGGAAACGGTGTCCCAAGCTGACATTGACGGGCAGTTCCCTAATAGGACATGATGTCTCAAATAGGACACACTATGCCCGGCGCCTTTTTGTCGATGCGGCGATGAGATTTTAAGGAGTCGCGCCTGAGGAGAGCTTGGGAAATCGATGATCCTCGCCTTTGAGCAGGAAAAAATCATCATTCGAGCATTGCTGCAAAAACTCGGTGTGAGCGAGGAGCAGGCTGGCGCCACTGCCGAGGTATTAGCTGAGGGCGACCTCCGCGGCTTCGCCTCCCACGGCATACTCCGCCTGCCTTACATTCTGCGAGCGCTCAAGCGGGGGACGATCGTCGCAAAGGCAAAGGTCGAGGTCATGCGGGAGACTCCGGCGACCGCACTCATCAACGGCGGCCACGGACTGGGCCACTACATCGCGACGAGAGCGATGCACACAGCAATCGAAAAGGCGAAAAAACAGGGTGTGGCCGCAGTCGGCGTTTATAACTCAAACCACTTCGGCATTGCAGGATACTACGCGGAACTAGCGATGCGTGAAGGGTTGATCGGCATCGTGACCACGACTACCGACGCGCTCGTCCACCCTTGGGGCGGCGTCGAACCCTTGCTTGGGACGAACGCTCTGGCCATCGGTATCCCCTCCAAGCCTCCAGTGTTGCTCGACATGGCGATGAGCGTCGCGGCGCGGGGTAAGCTCGTGAAAGCGATGAAGGAGGGCAAATCAATTTCTGAAAGTTGGGCAATTGATTCGGAAGGGCGACCGACGACTGATCCGAAAAAAGGCTTAGCGGGGGCGCTCAGCCCATTTGGGGGGGTCAAGGGCTATGGGTTGGCTTTCATGCTCGAGTTGTTGGCAGGCCCATTGGTAGGTGCCGCTGCTGGGAAGGAAGTTCATGGCACACTCGAGCCAGTGGAGGGATTTTCCACCAAGGGCGACTTCATGATCGCGATCGACCCGGAAACATTCGGATCGGTTGATGAATTCCAGAAACGCGTTCAAAAATTCGTGACCCAGCTCAAGGAATCCCGCAAGGCTCCGGGTATTGAAGAGATTTTGGTGCCCGGAGAACCTGAGTTCCGCATCCGAGAGAAACGGCTTCGGGAGGGCATCCCGATCGCCAACGAGGTTTGGGCCGAACTCGAGCAGATTGCAAAGGAGTTAGGGGTGAATCTCAAACCCCAGAAAGAATAACAGAAAAATTCTGGGACACCTACTCCTACAACCCGTTGGATGGGCAAGGGAACACTCCGACAAGCTGATGTCAAATCTTAACAATTTAATTTCGTTTCAAGTAATCGAAAAGCTCGCTCGAGACCAACGGCTTGCCCTTGACGAGCGGGAACGCGTAGGGCAAGAAGGTTGAATACACCTCGCTTATTTTAATTTCTAACCCAAGCTGCACGGGCACCTCCTCGAGCCGCTTGCCCTCGAGCACTCGCTTGGCCATGTATACCGCGCCGTCTATCGCGAATTGATGCTTTCCCAAATTTCGTGCGAGAGCCCTCGGCAGTAATGCGGTCAGCAGTTTTCTAGTCCGCCCTAGCGGAGGCTCCCCGCCCAAAATGCCACCAATAACGATTGCCCGCTTACCTCGCGTGTCGGCTGGAGATAGCTTTTTCCTCGCGCGGGGATCAAGCACGATTAACTCCTTTTGATTAAAAAGTTCCTTGACTCGCCTTCGTTCAACCTGTGCTATGCGTTTAATTTTTTGGGATTCTTTTGTCTTTTTCACATTTGTTAGCATCAGATTGTTCTTCCCAACAATCCGCGCGGCATTTGAGTACTCAATGGAGAGCCACTCACTCAGCTTAGGCTCAAGGTGCTCGATGATGAATAACATTGACACCCCCAAACAGTTTATTGGTGACGAGAGAACTAAAATGCTTCAAATAAACGTTGCAAACTTCACAAAACAGAACCTGCAACGGGTCAACTCTGCGTTTTTTTCGTCAGCAGCTCGACAACAGGCATGGCCTCGCCGGACAGAAAGCTTATGCATGCGCCACCACCAGTGCTGATGTGTTTTATCCGGTCTGTGACTCCTGCGTCATGAGCGGCCGCCACTACGTGTCCTCCGCCGAGTATTGTGAACGCTTGGGAGTTGGCCATAGCCTCAAGTACTTTGAACGTCCCCTGCTCGAACCCTTGTTTTTCAAAAATTCCTAGCGGGCCATTTATGACGACAGTTTTTGCCCCCAAGATCACCTTCGAGTACTCCTCGACCGTTTTGCTTCCAATGTCTCCAAGGGGCAGCTCTGTCGGAAGCTGATCTACTCCCAGTTCTTTCGGTTTTCCGCTCTCATCAACGATTAAATCCAAAGGAGTTTTTATCTTGTTTCCGTGCTGGGAAAGCAAACGCTTGGCCCGCTCGATTTCTTCACCAAAACCTTTATCGATCAACAATTGCAGGTTCGGCTTACCCAGATTCTTGCCACTTGCTGCAAGAAGAGCATGCCCGACCAAGCCCCCAGTTAACACAAAGTCCGCAATATCCTTAGCGAATACATTTTCGATTATGGTGAGTGAATCATCAACCTTCGCGCCCCCCAGCACGTAGACGGAGGGTCTCTCGGGAGTCAGCGCGCGACCCAGCCCTTTGAGCTCACGTTCCATAAGCCGTCCAGCAAAGGTCGGTAGCACTGCGCCAAATCCAACCAAAGAAGGCTGGGATCGGTGGGCTGCGCCGAAAGCATCATTCACGTGGATATCTGCCAGTTCAGCGAGCCTTTTAACGAGATGAGTTTTCGCCATCTTCTCGGAGGAGCCCTTTAATGTTTCCTCGGCGCAGAATCTCACGTTCTCAAGCAGAATTACCTCACCCGGTTGCATTTTCTGGATTGCGGACTTGGCTGTTGGTCCGAAAATGTCTTGGACATATTTAACATCTAAACCGATGGCGGCGCTCAATTTTTTCGAGTGTTCTTCCAAAGTAGTAAAATCTTCATCGCCAGGCCTTCCTTGGTGGGCTAGCACGACAACTTTTGCCCCTTTTTCTGCCAGCTCTTTGATGGTGGGAGCGCACATCCTGATACGCGTATCGTCTAAGATTTCTCCCGTTTTTGGGTCGATGGGAGAGTTTATGTCCACGCGCACGAGCACGGTCTTTCCTTGGACCTTAGCGTTATCTAAGGTGGGAAATTCCAAACCCTTCACCTCAAAGCCATTTTCGGGAACCATTTTAAATCTTACTGAAGTCTTTATTCGTGCATCCAAATGAAATCCATGCCCTAAAGCCAACGCAACCATTACAACAAATTATTTCTAGGATGTCCGTTACTGTAGGTGTTCCGCGATTATGTTTGCCATATCAACGAGCCGGCAGGAGTAGCCCCACTCGTTATCGTACCAAGCAATCACTTTAACCAAATTTCCCGCAACAACGTTTGTCAAGGCACAATCCACACTGCTTGAATGTGGATTACCGGTGAAATCGATTGAAACGAGTGGTTCATCCACGTACTGGAGAATACCTTTCAGCTCCCCTTCTGCGGCCGCTTTGAAAGCCGAGTTGACTTCTTCAACCGTAGTGTTTTTCGCCAGGAGAGCTACCAAATCAACCACGGAAACATCCGGCGTTGGAACTCGCAGAGAGATGCCGTCCATCTTACCTTTCACCGCTGGCAGGACCACCCCCGTTGCCTTGGCAGCTCCAGTAGTGGTCGGTATAATTGACAGCGCTGCAGCTCTGGTCCGTCTGAGGTCCTTGTGAACGAGGTCGAGCAACCGCTGGTCGTTCGTGTACGCGTGAGCGGTGGTCATGAGCGCCTTTTCGACGCCGAATTTTTCATTTAATACCTTCATCACTGGAGCCAAACAATTTGTGGTGCAGGAAGCCAGAGATATTATGTTGTGCTTCTGAGGGTCGTAATCCTTTTGGTTAACTCCTAGGACTATTGTTACATCGGGATTTTTCGCCGGTGCTGATATCAAAACTTTCTTCGCACCTGCCTGCAAATGCTTGGAGGCTCCCTCTTTGTCTCGAAACACGCCAGTAGACTCGATCACCAAGTCCACTCCCAGCTCCTTCCACGGAAGTTTCGCAGGATCCCTCTCCGAGTAATACTTCATTTTCTCTTGTCCAACAACTATTGCTCCATCTTCGACTTTCGCATCCCTATCCAGCTTTCCAAATACCGAGTCGTATTTCAAAAGGTGAACGAGCGTTTTTGGATCGGCCAAATCGTTCACGGCAACACATTCGAATTTTCTCGGTACACTCAAAGATGCCCGATAGAATATCCGACCTATCCTCCCAAAGCCGTTAATTGCAACACGCATTCAAACCCTCCTAATCCATTCACCAAAAACGTTATTTAAACTTTTTTGTTGTCCGTCTGACACCGTTAACTTAACACTGGGTGCCCTAAATAGGACATTTTCAGATATTGTCTCATTTTTTAGACGCTTCACAATTTTGGTAATGTTTAAAAGCTAGCATGTTCCGTTTGATTAGGGATAACTTGGGCAAAAAGACCACCATCGAGATTTTGATTTTGCTGGCCAAGGAGGGGGCGCACCTCGACGACCTGAAACTTTCATTGAGCTGGCTTGCGAGTAAACTAAATATTTCACGACAGACTGCAGCGCGGCGGCTGCTTGAGCTTGATGACCAAGGATTAATCAAACGAGCGCTAAGGGCCCGCGGTCAGAGCGTGCGTATAACAGCGACGGGCTTGGCGGCCCTGCGCCTAATGCATCGGGAACTCGAAGCGATTTTTAGATTGAAACCGCGTTCGTTCAAGTTAACTGGTCGGGTAATCTCTGGTGTGGGTGAGGGCAGCTATTACATGCGCCAGCGCGGCTACCGCGAACAATTCAAACGCGAACTCGGTTTTAATCCCTACCCAGGGACATTCGACATCAAACTTGACAAAGCATCGCTTGAGCTCAAGGCAGTACTCACGCAGCTTCCCAGCAAACAAGTCGAGAGCTTTAAAACAAATGAACGAACCTTTGGCCAAGTGAAATTCTTCCCAGCCAAATTGAGAAATAAGAAAGCTGCCCTGATTTTACCATTTCGGAGCCATTATGCTGACATCGTTGAGCTCATAGCACCGAAGAAACTGCGTGAGAGCTTGAAGCTTAAGGACGGAGATGTCGTTCAAGTGGAGGTGATGGCCTGATTATCGATCGCGCGCTCGAAGTACTCCGCACGGGCAACTTTGTGCTCGTCCACGACGCGCCGGGCCGTGAGAACGAGGTTGACATGGTCATCGCTGCAGGGTCGGTGACGGCGAAAAGCATTGCAACGATGCGACGAGACGCAGGTGGGCTCATATGCGTCGCCCTACACCCGAAGATCGCGGATAACTTCGGCCTCCCTTATTTAACTGAGATTTATGAAAATGCATCGTCCCGCTTCAATGTCCTCATGTCCACCCGCCCCGATGACCTCCCCTACGACGAGCGCTCTGCCTTCTCGCTTGCGGTAAACCATCGCCGCACCTTCACGGGCATAACCGATATCGATCGAGCGCTAACAATCCGAGAGCTGGGCAAACTCGGGGCCAAGGCTTTGAACGGCCCAATGCAGGAAGAATTCGGGCGCAACTTCCGCAGTCCGGGACATGTGCCGCTCCTGCGTGCCGCCGATAGCTTGCTGGCTGAGCGCAGGGGGCATACGGAGTTCGTGGTCGCGCTGGCCGAGCTGGCAGGCATTACGCCAGTGGTGGCAATATGCGAGATGTTAGACGCTGAAACGGGCAAGGCTCTCAGCTTGAAAGCCGCAAATGAATATGCGAATGAAAATGGCTTGCTATGCCTGAAAGGAGAGGATATCGTGCAGGCCCAAAGGGGGAGATGAGATGAGGCGCGTTGGTATTGTCGACACTACCTTCGCACGCTACGATATGGCACGCGCGGCGATAAACGAACTCAAGCAGCTCTGCAGCGTGAAATTCGTTCGCTGCACCGTGCCCGGCATCAAGGACTTACCCGTCGAGGCGAAGCGATTGCTCGAGGAGGGCTGCGACATCGTCATGGCGTTCGGCATGCCCGGGGCCGCACCGATCGACAAACAATGCGCTCACGAGGCCTCTCTTGGTCTGATTTGGGCCCAACTGCTCACGAACAAGCACGTGATTGAGGTCTTCGTATTCGAGGACGAGGCCCCGAGTGAGAAGGAACTCGCTGAGTTGGCTGAGAAGCGCTCTCGCGAGCACGCTCGAAATGTTTACCGTCTACTTTTCAAACCCGAGGAATTAACGAAACTGGCCGGCACAGGGCAGCGAGAAGGTGGCCCAGACGCCGGACCGCTGAGGAGGTGAGACTGGTGAAATTAGGAATCTGCAGCACCGAGTTCCATTGGGACATAGTCGGACCAATGCTTGAGTTCGCGAAGCGTCACGCCGAGTTCTTGGAAGTTGAGGTAGCCGCTGAAATCTTAGTACCAGGTGTCTACGAGCTACCGCTGGCAGCGAAGAGGCTGGTCGAGCGCGAAGACATCGATGCGGTAGTCGCACTCGGGGCGGTAATCGAAGGCGAAACACAACACGATGAACTAGTGATGCAGCACGCGGCGAGAAAATTAATAGACCTAGCGATACAATATGACAAACCGGTGGCGCTTGGCATTTCAGGGCCTGGTATGAGCCGAATGCAGGCACTTGAGCGGGTGAACGAGTACGCCCGGCGTGCGGTAGAGGCTGCGGTAAAGACTGTAAAACGCTTGGAAAAGGTGTGAGTTTGGATTTGGGCAAGGTAGGTATCTTAGCTCTCGGATCTCACGAGGAGCGTCATGGTGCTGCCTTGCCTCCCGACACCGACGCCAAGCTAGCTTCCCATGTCGCACTTGAAGCAGCAAAACGTACTGGTGTGGAATTTTTAGGGACGCTCTACTCTTCCTACGAGTTACCCTACATCGACACAGGACGCCACCAGACGCTCGAACAGTTGCTGGAAGAGCTTAGGGTGAAGCTGCAAACGGCAAATCAAATGCTGGGTATCGAAGGCGTTGTGCTGGTCAACGCGCACGGAGGGAACAAACCTCTGCGTGATCGTATTCAAGGGCTCGAACAAAAGACCAGCCTGCGGGTTATTTTTAATAATAAAATCATTGAGCTTGAAGGTCCCCACGCCGCGACGGGCGAACTGAGCATGGGCGCTGTAATAGGCATAACTGATATTTCAAAGATCGCCGAGCACTCCGATTTCGAGCTTTGTCCGGAGGTCGGGTTCGTCGGGTTAAAGGAGGCACGAAAGTGCTACCCGTGGGCAGAGCAGCAAGCCCAAGAGGTTGAAAGGGTGGGTGTTCATGTTGACAAATTCTTAGGTGAAAAGCTCTTGAAATGCGCGATTATCGACGTGATGAACGATATTCGCAAGCTGGAAACCTTATCCCTAAGAGATTAGGGTCTCTTTATGGGCCGTATTCGCGCAAGCTCGAGAAAAAACTAAAAGGAAACAACACTAATTAAAAAAGAGTTCGATGAAAAGGTTCTTGGTTCTGGCAATAGCATTGATACTGGCAGCCGGCCTGATTGCTGGTGCACTTTTCTTTACAAGTAGTCCTTCCTTTTCCCTACAAGTGATTCCCGAAAACACTATGGACTCCATTGCCGGGCAGAGATGTGTATTCCTAGTTGCTGTTGCTGACGAAGGGCAAGGAAGTGGCGAGGGAGAGACTGTCGATATCACGGCTACTGCCCCCGGCGCCACGGTAACCGTCAATCCCCAAGCGATAACTCCCGGACAAGTTGCCGAGGTAACTGTGATTCCTGATAAAGCGAGCACAGGTGAGACGCTGACGGTAAATATCAAAGGGGAGCGAGGTGGATTTACACAAACAGGGATAAGTACCATTGTGGTATGGGTGGGAGAAGACACGCTGGAGCCTTACGCCGCAGATGTGCGTGACAGATTCATTCCATGGCTCGCTACCAATTACCCCGAGTTTGGTATCACAACCGAAACCGAGTGGACAGGAACTGTTGTAAGGCCAAGAATTCTGGTCGTAACGTTTTACCTCTTCTTCTCGGAGGATTGGGAAATGGGTGTATCATGGCATGTGACGATCCCTCCGCACGATTGGACGAGAATTTACCTCAGGCATCGGGCCACCGAAGTGAGTCCATCATATGCTTTCGAGATCTCGTCGTTGGATGCGCAAGAAGAGCCCCACGCTATCGACCCAAAAGACGCTTTTGCGGAATCGGTGTGGCGCTGACCACCAGACCAGAATATGTTGGGTAGTATGGCTGCACCTTGCTATCCCTCTTTAACGCGCGAGTTATCAATTATTCCGCCAACTTCGACTGGTCAATCGTGTTTTCCGCAGCATTTTAATTCACATGGTAAGTATTTGAGCAGGGGTTGAGGTGGAGTTCATCGCCACTCAATTGGCTTACATTTTGCTCGGGCTCGCAACCGGGATATTATCAGGCACATTTGGTATCGGAGGTGGAACTTTGACCACCCCTGCCATGCGAGATTTGTTAAGAACGTCCGGGCACGTGGCCCTCGGGACCCCCCTGCCGATAATCGTCCCCACCGCATTCTCAGGCGCGCTGGTATTCCGCAGGAAGGGAATGTTAAAGTATAGAATTGGGGCAGTGTGTGCGCTCGCGGGCTCGGTCACGGTGTTACTCGGCGCGGCTGCGACCGCTTACTTCACCGGCAGAGAGATGATGTTGATAACGAGCGCATTCATAGCCTTGCTAGCGGCAAGGTTCGCATTGGCAAGCAAAGAAACAAAGCCTCGGGTGAAAAAAGCGCCGACGAAATTGTTGTTCCGGGCAACTTTTGTCGGTCTCGCTGCTGGAGCTCTTTCTGGTTTCCTCGGTGTGGGCGGAGGCGTTATCTTAGTGCCAGCTATGGTGTTGTTGTTAAACTTCCGCGTGCACGAAGCAGTGGGAACCTCACTCATGGTCATGGCGATATATGCGATTCCCGGCTCGGTAGCGCATTACTTGCTGGGCCATGTCGACATCGCCTTGCTGATCCCCATCGCACTAGGGTCGGTCCTCGGGGCACAGTTCGGGGCTAGACTCGCCGTTAGGACAAGGGAGAAGCGGTTGAGGCTTGCGTTTTCAGTTTTCCTACTCATGGTCGCCGTTAGCATGGCAGCGCTCGAGCTCTTGGGTTGGAATGGCTAGTTTCAAAGTAATTTTTTCTATATGCAAATACGCTGCACCCAATTAGAAAAGTGAAAAAAAGAAAAAAATGCTGGTTTTAACCAGCTGTTCTCAATTTAACTCCACGGTCTTTGATTCATGAAATTGTCGAGTCCTATAGCCAAGGCATTAGCTAGCCTGATCACGTTATTGTCATCGTTTGGATCGTGTGGGTCGCCTAACCATGTCTGTACTGACCTGCTGAGGCCGGCCACTTCGTTCAAAACTGCAGGACAAACTTCTTGGTGCTTGAGGACAGCGAGGTGCACAGTTGTGAAATCGATGTCAGACTGTACACCTGGGTCGAGCTTGTTGGTACCCATCTCGTCCAATAATGCCTGATATTCGGGCGTGTTCCATATCGCCCATCCTAGGTCCCAGCTGTCATCTATCCAATCGCTGTACTTGGCCTGGTATACCTCATAGTCGGGATCTGGCGCTGCTATGCCTGCTTTTGCAGCTGGAGCGTTGAAGTGAATACTTACAAAGCAGCCAACATTTCTATCGGACGCACTTTCCGTGGCTATGTGGGCTCTTCTATATAACTCGTTGCTTTCATCTGATTCCGTAGTTCCGATGTATTCCTCAAACTTGTGGGTCACAACCACATTGTAGTTGTAAGGACTTGCACTCAATACCTCTGCAAGTCTGTAAGACAACTCTTGTGTGTAATCATCTTCGAGCCGTCTTACGTTACCAGTTACACCGTGGCCCGGATCGATAACGATTATATCGTCACCAAGCGGGAACCCATTCCCGTATACCGCAAATACCCTCGTCGCCGAACCTACTTCTTTTGTTCCCTCAAAAGCCTTCACTTCAAGAACGGTGTTTATCTCGTAGTCAGCTGACAGTCCGCTGGTGTCATAGGTATAGCTATAGTTTCCGCTTGTTCCGGGAGTCATTGTTGCATTTCCCACTTTTGTTGTTGTGTCCTCTCCGATCCAGATTTCTATGCTGTCTACTTGTCCGCCACTCCAACTTCCGCTAATTGACAATGATTGTCCTTTGGTTATTCCATTATCTCCTTCATATTTGTGAAGGGTGGGTTCGTCGATATTTACGACTACTGTTGGCGGTTTTACAGCGCTAACTGTGATGCTAGACAGGGTTAAAACGAACATAGAAACGAGCAATATTGGTATAAGAATCTTTAGTTTTTTCATTTTTTTCACCCCCTTTTTGCTTTAAAAAATCTATTTTCTCATTATAAATAAATTGTGCGTACGATTTCATGAATTAACGTTGGCTCGATTACCCAGAATCCCTCGATGAATCGGTCCTGAAGAGTCCGAGTCCTTTGCACAGTTCGAGAATCGCCCAGGCCCAAATCAGACACTCGAAGCTCTTTATCAAATCTCCCCGCTCGAGGAAGTGTTCTGAATCCTTACGGTAGGCTCGGATGTTCGAAAGCATTTTATCACCGTGGTCGTTCTGAGTCTTCGCCGTGCGGAGGGCATCATCAAGTTTCGTTGCCCACTTTTTTATCTCCTCGGTCAAATCGTCCTCCAAGCTCATTTAGCCACCGCCTCGGGCGCCCCAGCGAACACGCGAAGGGCCTCAGCCTCGACGAAATGGAGTTTGCCCGGCACGATTAGCACATGGGGTGGAGGACCGAAGTCAAGCTCCCGAAGTTTCCCAACTCTGTCAGCTTTAACAACCGCGTCGTCGGAACCTGCTCGTGCCACGACGACCGCGAGCGTGTCTGGGGTGAAGGCATTCTTCCGCAGTTTTTCCTCCAGCCCGATCATGATTTCGATTGCCTCGCCCGCTAGCATTGCTCGCCCTTCCTTCGCTCGGATGTCGAGGAGCAGCAGAGTGTGAAGTCCTCGCTTACGATTTTCGACCAGCGTTTCGTAAGGCACCTGCGATGGGTTGTCAGGAAATGGAACCGTGGCCGTGCGCCCGAACTTGTAGCTCTGCAAGCCAGCGAGCCCGGCAGCTGCGGAGGCTATTGATGCGGCGTGCACCACTTTTGTTTCGATGCCCGCCTTTGCCGCGCGAAGGCGCAGGTCGACATGCGTGGTTGCCACCATCGGGTCACCGGGGACGAGGAATGCCACCTTGCGAATCTTAGCGGTTTCGAGAATTTCATCAGGATGTTGTTCAACTGCCTCGCGACCGACTACTTGAATAAGTTTGCCAATCTCTCGCTCAAGTTTCTTTAAGTTAAAACTGGGCACTAGGCTCGTGTATATCTCTGCATAGAGAACATCGGCTCTTTGTGCTTCGCGTAACCCCTGAAGCGATATCCCCTCGCCATGCAAGCCGAGCCCGATGAAGACGAGCATCGTATCATAAACACTTAATTTGGGTTTAACGATATATTCGTTCGGGCCCGTGACTCAGTCTGGTAGACGCAAAGAGCGGCCAAAAGTACCCGGCTCTTAACGGCTTTCAAAGCTGGGGGTAACCGGGCAGTCGAGGGTTCGAATCCCTCCGGGCCCGCCATCAAAAGGAATGGGGGCCCCCACCACAAAAATTAAAGAAAAGGACATCAAAAGATTTACTTGGGGTAATAATTGAGGAGATCTAAGAGGCGATATACTACTAGTTTTCTTTCAGGCCTAATAGCAGTAGCATTCATAGTCGGCTTGTTCGCAGGGGGAGTCCTAAGCTATTTGGTAACCTCACAGAGAATCAACGACCTGGAAAATCAAGTCTCGACGCTCCAAGACCAAATTTCCAACCTTCAACCCTCCGAAAATATTATCTACATATGGGGGGACAACACTTCACTTTCTGAGTTGTACGACGAGACCAAAAACTCGGTTGTGGTAATCCAAGGAGTTATCGAGCGGGATACGATATTCGGTACACAATATCAACAGGTTCAAGGGTCCGGGTTTGTATACGATTACGAAGGACAAATGGTCATCGTCACAAACTTCCACGTAGTTAATGACGCTACAACCATTATCGTGACTCTCAGGAATGGAAACACGTATACGGCAACCGTGCTGGGTTCAGACGCATATGCCGATCTGGCAGTACTTTTAACAAACGCTCCAGAGAATGAATTAAAGCCCCTTCAAATCGTTAGCTCATCAACCTTGAAAGTAGGCGACCCCGTGGTGGCAATTGGCAATCCATTTGGCCTTACGGGGTCTATGACTGTGGGAATAGTAAGTCAGCTGGGGCGAACGATAAGAGAATCAACGATCGGCAACTTTTCAATCGCGAACATTATTCAAACTAGTGCGCCAATCAATCCCGGCAACTCGGGTGGGCCGTTACTTAACTATCTCGGCCAAGTTGTGGGGATAACCACGGCCATAATAGTCGATTCTCAAGGGCTGGGCTTCGCAGTCCCGTCCAATACGATACTACGGGAAATATGGTCGTTAGTAGAAACGGGATCTTACACCCAACATTCTTGGTTAGGCGTTTTCGGGATTGATATGAACTATGAAATCGCTGAATTGATGGACACGGATTTCACCTACGGATGGCTGATTACCAACGTGGTGAGTGGGGAGCCAGCTGATAAAGCAGGTTTACTCGGCGGCACAGAACTGGTTCAAACCATAGAGGGGGCTGTGTTAATTGGTGGGGATATAATAATAGCCATTGAAGGCACTCGAATTGTGAACGGAGACGATCTCTTAACCTATCTCGAAGAGTACACTTTGCCGGGCCAGACAGTCGGACTAACAATCGTGAGAAACAACCAAACAATGCCCCTTCCGGTCGAGTTTGGAACGCGGCCTCCGCCCCCTTAAAGTCCCAGAAAAATAAGCGTGGTTAAAACCTCATCTAGTCTGGCATATTTAATTTTCCCGCACACACTAACTAACGGGCCGGTAGTCTAGCCTGGATAAGACACAGGCCTCCGGACAATTTCGGGAGAAAGCCTGCAACACGGGTTCGAATCCCGTCCGGCCCGCTACCACGCTTTAACAGCCCCAATCGCTTTTTAAAATGGCGCACAAGGGATTGTTGGAAGGCAGCTACGGTTGGCTCGCCCCGATAAAATTAAATTTACTAAAAATACCTATGAATCCCCCAAATCCTTGAACGGTGCCGTCAGCCCTCGAGCGGGGCTTTCGCAGAGTATCCCTGAATTCGGGAGATCTCAGCAGCAGCCATTTGCTTAGGTCGATCCGTGTTGATGATATGCCATCCTTCTTGTGCAAGAGCGAGAGCTTTTTTTCTCACCTTTACCAGCTCTTTTCGGGTTTCAAACATCTCGTACGCCCTCCGCTTTTGGATTCGCCTCAACGCTTCATCGGGAGAAACATCAAGAAAGAACATGTGCTCGGGAGTTGGGAGTAAAGTTTTGAAAAATTTATATGCAAACTTAGCGACCGGAAACGGGAGATACGCTGTTCCTATAAGATACCGCACGATGATCAACGTATCGTACTCATCACTCTTGTAATACCGCAGCAAAGAGCGTATCACGTCCAAAGCATAGAATACGGATGCCTTGACTCTGTTTTTTTCACCTGTCCCGAAGAGTGCCTGTTTCGCTATTATGCCGAACAAGTTGTCATCTTCAGGATGCGAACGAATAAGTACCCGTTCTCCCCTCCGCTCACGTTTCCTTTTTATTATCCCCGCATGTGTATCCTTTCCAGCTGCATCCAAACCGTCGACAATGATGAGGCGCATGATTACACCATGGTCATATTCCTAGGGCTAGGCACCAATATGCGAACGAGGCGAGCAACGGTACCGTGAGGTTATCGAGTCCTTTCGGCGTGAGCGCTTCAACAACCGTTGCGAAAAGTGAAACTAGGATAAGAACTGTGATGATGTAAACAGTTAACGGTCTTGAGTAGAAAAGGAAGTTTATAACCAAAAGGGGGAGCGTAGCCAGAAACATTATCGCTGATCCCTCAATACTTTTCTTGTCATGAAACACTTGGTACGTGTGTTTACCAAAACGTGCTCCAAAGAGTGATGCAAACCCATCACCATACGACATAGCCAATATGCCAACTCCTACAATCCACAAACGGTCAAAGAAAAGGTATGCCAAGATTGTCCATGATATGGCGTAATAGACGAGGCCGAGCCCATGACCGGCTTGGGACACTTTGCTCAAACTTTTAATGGGGGAATAGGGGCTGATGAGAAAGGTGAGAACAATAAAGGGGACTGCAGCAACAAACGCCATGCCCTCTCTTGTTTGGAATAGAGGAAGAATAAAAACGATATTTCCCACCATAATGTGGAGTATTTTTCTGCTTATCGTCGGGTACCGCTTCAAAACCTTCTCCGTGAGAACAAGTAAAATAGCCACATAGATATAGACAAAGGATACACCAAGAATATCATTTGTTGCCATCTTTCACCCCTGCAAGAATGCACCTTGGAGGAAGGCGAGGAGGCCGAACACTATTGCGACAAGAGTTGTCTTTCTAAAGAGCGCAGTAGGGGGACTGCTTTTTACCAGAAGAGTTGCGGCCGTGATAAGAAACAGGATATCGGTCACCCCGACAAGAGCAAGATAGACCATATTTCCATAGTAGGAAGTATCTTTCAGTAAAAAGAATGGAATGAGGCTCATCATAACGGCGATTATGTAGAAAACAGAGGCAACTCTATAGGCGTTTCGTTCGCCGATGTACATGGGAAACGATCGAACACCCTGCGCCCGATCGCCAGCCACATCCATAACATCCTTCATTATCTCCCGCCCCACACCTGCAAAGAATGCAATAGATGCCAAAAGCCATATGATGGGTGGAATGGTGGGAGAAACGGCGGCGGCGCCAAAGAGAAACGGTACCGCCATTATGTAGGCAATGTAGAAGTTACCGATGGGTTTTATCTTTTTAATCTTAACATCGTACGCTATCGCAAACAACGCCGTTATCAGCGCGATGAGAAAGCACGGTAGATTGACAAGAAATGAAGAGATTATGCCGAGAGGAAACAGGAGGAAAAAGAGGACAAGTGCGGTGCGTGGCTGGATATCTCCCCGAACCAGCGGTCTGTCATCCCTTTTGTTCTTCCTATCAATCTCCAGATCAAAGTAATCATTTAGGGCAAAGGTACTCGCCTCAAGAAACAATGCGGTGAGAAAAGAGAAAATTAGTTTGAATGTATCAGGAAGGGCGCCACGATTTGCGATGAGGGAACCGACTAGAATAGCGACAAGGATCATGACCCCATGCTCAAGCCGCATCAAATCCCAGAGCGCTTTAAGGCGTTTCATGCGGAAAAGTATCAGTATTTTTCGATAATAAGGTTTTGATTTTATGAAATGGGAATTAAGAGTTAAAGTGAGAAGGAGGGATAAAAGTCACATTTTTTTTACGCTGGGCCCAAACCTAATCCTCTTCAATGTATTTCCTCACCTTTCGTTGCCGCAGCACGTGCCTGCGGAGCATCGCCTTTCGCTGGCGCAGCATCCAGAGAGCGCAACCCGCAGCCCCTACCGCGAGCACGCCAACTCCGAGTTCAACTATCACTTTATTTCGCCCTTTCGAACTTTATCTTCAACAATTTTAACATCTTCAATTGCTCCTCATGTATCTTAGCCCGCTCCATCCGATTCCTTTTCCAATAGCCCGCACATCCCAACGCGCCCACGACGAGGAGCACAATCACGAGTTCTGCTATCATATTTTTGCCTTCCCCATATTTTTAATCTTCATCTCTTTTAAAACTAAGTCCATCATTCTGTGCCCTTACCGGTGTCATCCGAAGCGCCGAAATCAGAGAAATTAGCATGAAAGCCGAGATCGCCACAGCCGAAATTTTTTCTTTCATTTGTCCGCCTTTTTTGGTTGTTTAACGTGGCTCCATTTTAGTCCACGAGTCGAGCAAAAAAAAGTCGAAGCGCCAAAATAAGTGGTTTGCGAACTTTTAGTCCTAACTAGGCGACGCGAGACGTGTTCTTCTTCGGGCCGGATGGTTAATCTTTCAGAAAAATGAACATCGGAAATGCGGGCTTTCAGTTCAGGAGTTCTTTTTAGCTCACGTTGGACAAGCTTACAAAACTGGTCTTGCAGAGCAAGCGCGGGCACCGCTAATTTTCCATCGGGCCCGTTTCCGCCAATGCTTGAGTTGGAATCTCGTCCGGACCGCCATCTATCGTTTCACGTACTTTTTCCAACTCTGCCTCGCGATCTGGACTCCGATGACGATCAGGGCGATCCCTACAAGGGTCAGGATTATCCCGTAAGCGGCTGTTCCCCAATCAGCGGCAAGTTGGGTTCCGCTGACCACGAGGATCAGGACTCCGACGATGAAGATGCCGATGTTGATGGCTGGCTTTCCGGGCCACACACGGCTCGCCCCAGCAAAGACCAAGAGAGCACCGGCCGCTAGGAGCCCTATCCCGACAATCAAAGCGCTGGAGGTCCCCACAACCTTCATCCCTTGGTTTATGAGGATAGCCCCAACAACGACCAACACTATCCCAATCAGCATGACCGCAAATTGTTTGGGCGGCTCGGGAACAGGGGGTGGGGCATATGCAGCTTTAGCCGACATAGCTGGGGCGCTCCTTGTCGGGCTTAGGTGGTTTGCGTAGGCCCGGAAGCGGAATAGGCGGAGGAATGTTGAGCGAGCGGGAGAGTATCGTGGCCTCGATGAGTGAGGTGTTAGTTACGGTTTGGAGGAGTGCGGGAGGAGGAGCGCGCTGCTTTTTGTAGTCGTCTTGAATTTTTTTAAGCTCCTCTGGTTTTCCAGATAAAATCACCTGCCCCTTCAAGCTTATCTGCGCTATCGACGGAGTGTAGCCGATCGTCACGACGAAGGGTGCCGCCAGTTTTTCATCCTTGGTCTCGACGCCGACGATGTTGACGTTGGTCGAGACGCGTATTCCAGCTGGAATGAGCTTGCCCGGCTCCCAAAAGCGCTCGGCGGAGATGTAGTTGATGCGCACGCTTACATGCAAGTTAAATCACCGCTTGATATTCTGTGGCTTTCCTATTAAACCCAATATCCACCCAAAGCCCAAACCAAAAACCCAAAGTTAAAGTTAAAATAATCTTCATCATGCGCTTTGAATACGGGCTGGTGCGGTGCCAGAGTAAGCTTTTATTTTCAGTCAGCCGATGTTAGCTCGTGGGGCCGTAGTGTAACCTGGCTAGCACGGCAGGCTCCAGTGGTAATTGTGGGTCCGCTGACGAAAGGATGATGACCCATTGGAGCTGTGCTAGAGAAACCTGCAAATCCGGGTTCAAATCCTGGCGGCCCCACTATTTTTTTCAAATATTGTTTAACAAAAAATCCGTAATACCGGGCGGGGCAGCCGCACTGACTAGGTTGGAGGTGACATATCACAGGCGAAACGAATCATTGCCTCAGCTTTAAGCTCTCGTCATCGTCTCAGCTACGCCGCCCGGTATTAGCGCGAGCCTGTATTAATTGTCGATACAAGCTTCGGCAATTAATATGTAATTTCCCATATTAAAGGGTAACCTTTTTGGTGATGGGAACCAATAGAGAGTAGGTGGGGTGAACTCTTGGTGATGTTCTCCACACTCGGTGTCTTAAAATTGGCTTTTGGTAACCCTATTTCGCGGGCGGTGCTGACCCGCTCCACCGCGCGATGTCCAAAATGTGGCGATCGCAGGCTCCGAATAGCACTTGCCAGGTATTCTGGGGTTAATACCAAAGTCTGCCTGAGCTGTCGCATGTACAGCTTCGTGATCGGTGGTATAATCGACATCGGACGCATACTGTTCCGGACCTCGAAGCGCGAGATGAGAAATTTTTTTAATAGCCAGACCACTCGGTGCGGGTTTGCGAGCATCGTGCGTGGCATAGCCGAGCACGGCATTACTCAGCCTCAGCAGCTAGGGGCGCCTTTCCTCGTGGTTTTGGATTTAACGCATGCTTGCAACCTCAACTGCAAGCACTGTTACCAGCGAGCCGATCGTACGCTGCCAGATGAACTCACTACCGAGGCGGCGAAGCGTTTGATCGAGGAACTTGCGGGCGCCGATGTGGTAGCGCTAGCATTTTCGGGAGGTGAGCCACTTCTACGTTCAGACTTCTACGAGCTGGCAGCATATGCGCAAAGTCTCGGCATCTACGTTGCCCTGGCGACGAACGGCACGCTCATAACAAAAGAGGTGGCGAAACGGCTCAAGGAGATCAACATCGGCTACGTGGAGATAAGTCTCGACGGTGCTGGTGCTAAAACCCACGACGAGTTTAGGGGGGTTCCAAGGATGTTTGACAGGACGGTCGAGGGGATAAAAAACTGTGTCGAAGTGGGTCTCTACACATGTATCGCCACCACAGCCACCAAGTTCAATTTAAACGAAATACAGGAGACGTATGAGCTAGCCTCATCGCTTGGTTGCAAGCGTCAAATAATCTTTAATTTCATCCCAACTGGACGGGGCGTCTATATTGTCGATTTAGATCTCTCGCCCGAGGAGCGCGAGCAGCTACTGGAGCAGAACTACACCAACCTAGTTAGTGGCAGTGGCTGCGATGTTTTTGGGACTGCCCCCCAACTCGCCCGCATCGCCTTAAAGCATGCTGAGGGGGTCAAAGGGACGCCTCTTCTCTCCGCACATTTTGCGATCTCGACTAATCTCGGAGAACATACGAGGCTACTAGCTGAATTCCTAGGCGGCTGTGGTGCCGGGCGCATTTACTGTGCGATTGAATCGAACGGTGATGTGTTGCCCTGCGTTTTTATGCCCATCAAAGTTGGCAACATCCGCGAGAAACCCTTCCTTGAGATATGGCGCACCTCGCAGGTGTTGCATGACCTGCGCGACCGGAGCAGGTTAAAAGGATATTGTGGTGAGTGCGAGTACCGCTACGTTTGCGGTGGGTGTCGCGCTCGTGCTTACGGCTACTTCGGCGATTACGACATGCCAGACCCCGGGTGCATCAACAATATCGAGTACTGGAAACAGCTGAAACAGCAAGCTTCTTAACAATCTTTGGTAACTCTAAGTGGGGGACGGCATGGAAGAAGCCGAAATCCCTGTTGTCGAAGCCCAGTTGTACAAAGGCAAGATAATAGTCTGGGACGAGGCACAGGCGAACCAGCTCTACCAGCGAGGCTCTTACGGCAAACCCTTGAGCGGGGGAAGGCTTCAGCTCGCGCCGGTCGAGGCCTTCTACCTGCTAGATGGGGGGAAAATTCGCGTGGTCGATGAAGACGAAAAGCAGTTGAACTTCAAAAATCTCTCGGCTAAATTTACCAAGGGTGACCCCGAGACGATGCTCAAGTATTCCGTGTACGCCGACCTTCGATCGCGCGGCTACATCATCAAGACTGGTCTGAAGTTCGGGGCACACTTCCGCGTTTACGAGCGGGGCGAGAAGCCGGGCGAGGTGCACTCGAAGTTTTTAGTACACGCGGTGCCTGAGGGAGTAAAGCTTACCCCCACCGAGATCGCGCGCGCGGTTCGACTCGCACATAGCGTTCGCAAAAAAATTTTATGGGCGGTCGTAGACGATGAAGGGGATATCACCTACTACGCACTAACCCGTGAGAGGCCTTGAAATGCCGGTTCGAATCGACCCTTGGGGAGCGGCGGTACCTAGGGACTATGTGCGGCTGATGCGCGAGTTCGGCATCGAGCCATTTGAGGGACTGCTTGCGCAGATACCCGAGCCGCACTACCTTATGCGCCGCAGGGTCATCTTCGGCCACCGCGACTTCGGACGGGTGCTTGATGCAATGCTCAAGATGGAGAAGTTTGTGGTGATGACAGGACTCATGCCGAGCGGCCGGATGCACGTAGGCCACAAGCTAGTCATAGACCAGCTGGCGTGGTATCAACGGCGGGGTGCGGACATCTATTTATGTGTTGCTGATCTCGAGGCGTATTCAGCACGAGGCGTTTCCTTTGAGGAGTCGAAGAAGCTTGCCGCGGAGGAGTACCTCGCCAACTACCAAGCGCTCGGGCTGGACGTAGGGCGTTGCCATGTTTACTTTCAATCTCGCAGCGATGTCGTTCGCCACCTCGCGTTCATCTTGGCCAAAAAGGTTAACTTCAGCGAGATGCGCGCAATCTACGGCTTTGCGGGTGAATCGAATATCTCCCACATTTTTTACCCGATGATTGATGTCGCGGATATCCTGCATCCCCAACTGGAGGAATTCGGTGGCCCCCGCCCGACCGTCGTGCCGGTTGGCGTCGATCAGGATCCACATCTCAGGCTAGCGCGGGACGTGGCGGCTCGCTTCCAGCGGGGCTTCGGTTTCGTGCTTCCTTCATCAACTTATCATCGTCTTCTGCCTGGATTGACTGGCGAGAAGATGTCAAGCAGCAAACCCGAGACAGCGATTTTCCTGACAGATAGTACTGATGAAATAAAGGAGAAAATAAAAGATGCTTTCACGGGCGGCAGGCCAACGGCAGCGGAGCAACGAAAGCATGGAGGCGCCCCGGACAAGTGCCGGGTTTACGAACTCTACATTTATCACCTCATGCCCGATGATAAAAAGCTCCTAGATTTACGGGCGGCGTGCAAATCTGGAGCGATAATTTGCGGCGATTGCAAGTTGCGGGCGATCGAACTAATGGCGAAGTTTTTAAAAGTGCATCAAGCTAAGCGGGAGCGCGCTGAAGCCAAGGCGAAGAAACTTGTGGAGAAAGTTTATTGAGCGTCCACCCGCGGTGCGAAAACCTTAAGTTTTAGATGGCGGAATATCTACATGTGCGATGAAGAGCCTGGCTTAGCTGATTTATGATGAAGATTTTGAGTCCCCGAGCGCATCTGTTCAACAGGTGATGAAGACGAAGGCAATGTTGATATTGCCACCCTCGAAATCTGCAATCAAATCCACGCTGGGAGTGACAGGCCCTCCATTAGGACTTGGGTACTTGGCTTCGGCATTAGAGAAAAACGGGCACGAAGTGAGAGTAATAGACTCGTTGGCAATGGGTTATGACCTAGCCGATGTTAAGAGGACTGTCCAAAAGTTCGATCCTGAGCTCGTGGGCATCACCGCGACAACTCCGGCCATTTACGACGCGTATAGCATAGCGAGAGTAGTGAAAGAAGTGAATCCCGATTGTAGAACCGTTCTCGGAGGTCCTCATGTGACCTTCATGGCGAGGGAAACACTGGAAGAGTGCCCACAGGTGGATGTAGTGGTGAAAGGAGAAGGGGAGCAAACGATAGCGGAACTAGCATCTGGAAAGAAGTTGAGGGCGATAAAAGGCATAGCGTTCCGAAAAAAAGGCAAGATAAAGGAGAGCGAGAAAAGGGGATTCGTGAAAAATCTGGATGAGATACCTTTCCCTGCGTACCACTCGCTTCCGATGAAGAAATACGAGATGAGGGGCATTAAATTCGCGGCGATGGTCACCAGCCGTGGTTGCCCTTTCCAATGTGTTTTTTGTTCCTCTTCGAAGCTGTGCGGTAAAATATGGAGGGGGGGAAGTCCGGAAAACGTTTTGGAGGAGATAAAGCTACTTAGGGAGAAATACAGAGTGCGGGAGATAGAGTTCCTTGATGACACTTTCACGCTCAACAAAGAAAGAACAAAGGCGCTCTGCGCTCTGATCCGAAAGGAAAAGGTCGATATCTCTTGGAGCTGTTCTTCTCGCGTGGATACCATCAACGAGGAACTGGCGAGAGAACTGAAGGAAGCCGGGTGCCACAGCATTTACTTGGGCGTTGAGTCCGGCTCGCAGCGAAGCCTGAATTTTCTTAAAAAGGGAATAAACCTCAATCAGGCAAAAAAGGCCGTAACAGTTTTAAAAAAGTTGAAGTTGAACACAGTGTCGACGTTCATCATAGGTATCCCTGGTGAAACTGTGAAAGCGATCGAGAAAACGATAAAATTTGCTAAAAAACTCACTCCAACACTCGCCCAATTCACGATATTGACCCCATACCCGGGTACCGAAATTTATGAGTTCGCGCGGAAAAACGACCTTCTCCTGACGAAGGATTGGTCAAAGTACACGACTTTGGATCCTGTGATGAAACTTCCTCGGCTCACTGCGCAGAGGCTCAAGGGGCTTTTGAGGAACGCCTATATAAGTTTTTATTGCCGGCCAACCCAGATTTTGAGAATCTTCAAGTGGGGAGGATTCTCTTTATTGAAGGCGTTGGGGAAGGTCAAGGAATATTATTGAAGTTTTCACCCCATCGCCGTATGTTTTCTCAACCGAAGCAGTTTTCGCTTGGTAAAACATCGCAACGGCAAGAGTACGCATCGACATCGCCCGCATTTCGAAATTGCGTACTTCGGTCAATCACTCACTCGGGCGTAGGTACTTCTCGATGAATTTTGGGTCGACACGCTTCAACTCGGCCGTGGGCAGGGTGCGCAAAAGTTCCCACCCTAGGTCGAGTGTGGTCTCGATTGTGCGGTCTTCGTCCCGCCTCTGGTTCACGAACTCCCGCTCGAATCGGTCGGCGAAACCCAGGTAGCAGCGGTCTCGCTCGGTCAACGCTTCCTCCCCAACGACCGCAACTAACGCTCGGAGATCCTTGCCCTCAGCATAAGCTGCGTAGAGCTGGTTCGAGGTGTCGCTGTGATCCTCCCGAGTGTGCCCCTTGCCTATACCGTCTTTCATCAGCCTCGAGAGCGATGGCAGAACGTTGAGCGGCGGGTAGATACCCTTCCGGTGAAGTTCGCGGTCCATGACGAGCTGCCCTTCCGTGATATATCCGGTCAAATCTGGGAGGGGGTGGGTGATGTCGTCGCCAGGCATAGTCAGGATTGGCATCTGGGTCACCGAACCCTTCTTGCCCTTTATCCTTCCTGCCCGCTCATACATCGTCGCGAGATCGGTGTACATGTATCCAGGGTACCCTCGACGCCCAGGAACCTCGCTTCGAGCGGCGGAAATCTCCCGGAGAGCTTCTGCATAATTGGTCATGTCGATGAGAATGACGAGCACGTGCATGTTCTGGACAAACGCGAGGTATTCGGCAGTCGTCAAGGCCAAGCGCGGCGTGAGGATACGCTCGATGGCGGGATCGCTCGCAAGGTTCAAGAAAATCGTTGCCCGTTCGAGCGCGCCGGTCCGCTCAAAATCGTGCGTGAAGAACGCAGCCTCCTCGTGCGTTATGCCCATGCCGCAGAACACGACGGAAAACTTCTCCTCTTCTCCCATCACCTTCGCCTGTCTGGCAATCTGCGCGGCAAGTTCATTGTGAGGCAGGCCAGAGCCTGAGAAAATGGGCAGCTTTTGACCCCGGACGAGCGTGTTCATTCCGTCAATTGATGAAATGCCAGTCTGGATGAATTCGCTAGGGTACTCTCGTGCCGCAGGATTTATCGGGGCCCCGTGCACATCCCACTTGTCCTCAAAAATCGGCTTCGGGCCGCCATCTATGGGCTCGCCACGTCCGCTAAAAATTCTGCCGAGCAATTCGAGTCCAACCCCAAACTTGATAGTCTCGCCAGTGAAGCGAACTCGGGTTTTTAGAGTGTCGATGCCGCTCGTGCCCTCGTAGACCTGCACTACAGCGCGATTCTCGTAAGCATCCAACACTTGCCCGTGTTTCGTTTCTCCATCAGGCGTGGTTACCTCGACGACTTCCCCGTAGGCGACGCCGCTTACACCACCAACTATCATTAGCGGACCGGAAACTTCAGCGACAGTTAAATATTCACGGCTCTTCACTGTCTCACTTTTCACCCTTCTCACCTTCGGTTGGTGCTTTCCTAGTTCGCATCAGCTCTTCGAACTGTTCCTTGAGCTGTTTTTCAAACTTCTCCCGATCTTTCGTGAACTTCTCTGGGGGAATCCGCTTCATGCCCGCGATGGTCTCCTTGATCGGCAGCTTTTTGATCGTCCCGACCGAGATGCCCCGTCGCGCTGCTTCCACGGAGTTACGATAGAAATCAAGCACGAGCTTGAGCATCCCAAACTGCTTCTCGACAGGGCAGTGGGTGTCGACCTCGTGGAAGGCGAACTGTTGAAGAAAGTCCTCTCGCATCATCCGCGCGGCCTCGAGTACGGCTCGATCCGTTTCGGGGAGGGCATCGGGTCCCACGAGTTTCACGATCTCCTCGAGCTCGGCCTCCTTCTGGAGCATGGCAATCGATTCATCGCGCAGGGCTTTCCAGTCCTCGTGAAGGTTTTGTTTCCACCAATCCTGCACGTTGTTGACGTAGAGCGAGTAGCTCGTCAGCCAGTGGATGGCTGGGAAGTGGCGTCGGTCGGCCAGTCCCGTGTCGAGCGCCCAGAAGACCTTGACGATGCGAAGCGTGTTTTGCGAAACAGGTTCCGAGAGATCGCCACCCGGAGGCGAAACGGCACCGAGCACGGTCACGGAGCCAAGCCTCTCCTCGCTTCCGAGTGTTCGAACCAGCCCAGCCCGCTCGTAGAACTCGGCCAGCCTGGAGGCTAGATAGGCGGGAAAGCCCTCCTCGCCTGGCATCTCCTCGAGCCGTCCAGAAATCTCTCGCATCGTTTCGGCCCAGCGCGAGGTTGAGTCGGCCATGAGCGCCACATCGTAGCCCATGTCCCGGAAGTACTCGGCGATTGTTATTCCCGTGTAGACGCTCGCCTCGCGCGCGGCCACGGGCATGTTTGAGGTATTAGCTATAAGTGTGGTGCGTTCCATCAGCGACTCGCCGCTACGCGGGTCTTTCAACTCGGGGAAGTGGACAAGCACATCACACATCTCGTTGCCCCGCTCGCCGCAGCCTACATAAACGACCACGTCCGCGGCTACCCATTTCGCGAACTGATGGAGCATAACTGTTTTACCCGTGCCAAAGCCTCCGGGGATCGCTGCCGTCCCTCCTTTCGCGATTGGGAAGAGCGTGTCGATGACGCGCTGCCCAGAGATGAGCGGTTCACTCGGATCGAACTTCTCTTTAAACGGTCTCGCCCGTCGCACGGGCCAAGTTTGCATCATGGCGACCCCTCGCTTTCCGTTAGTGGTTTCAATCGTGGCGATAATGTCCTCGACCTTATGCGCGCCATCCGTGAGTTCTAGAATTTTTCCGTTGACACCGGGAGGGACTAAAATTCGATGTTCGACGAGCTTGCTCTCCTTGACTGTTCCGAGTATATCACCCTCGACGACATCCATACCCTTCTTGACTTTTGGCACGAACTCCCACTTTTTATCTCGCGGCAGAGCATGAGCGAAGACGCCTCGCTTTATCATGTCACCGGTCTTCGTTCGAATCACAGTAAGCGGGCGCTGCGTGCCATCGTAGATCGCTCCGACAAGTCCCGGGCCGAGCTCTACAGAAAGGGGTTTTCCGATGCCTTCGACCTTCTCTCCAGGTTTTATGCCTGAGGTTTCCTCGTACACCTGAATCGTTGCACGATCCTCGGTCAGGCCAATTATTTCCCCCATCAGTCCCTCCTCACCGACTTTAACGAGCTCGTACATCTCCGCGCCTTTCATCCCATCGGCGATCACCACGGGTCCAGTGATTCTGATGATTTTTCCCAATCAAACACCTCAAGCTTCAACTATGATTAGCGGCCTTACTTTTAATAAAATACCTCTCTCGAAATCAGAACTTTTATGAGTGCCACTTATAATTAACTTAGACGCTAGATGGTGAGGTTAAGTGGTCGAGGAAAGTATTCGCGCGATATTCGAGGCGGAGAAAAAAGCGAGGGAGCAAACAGAGGCAGCGCAACGGGAAGTCGCAACGATTCTCGAGTCTGCCCGAAAGGAAGTGGAGGAACTAAAAAGAAGCGCAAAGGTTGAAACGAAAGCAAAGGCGGAAAAAGTGATTGGGGAATCGAAGAAAAAGGCAGAAGCTGACGTGCAGGAGTTGCTGAAGAAAAATCGCAGACAGATTCAAGCGATGGAGCGAAAAGCTAGGGCGAGGCATGCGGAGGCGATCAAGCTCGTTCTGGATGCCGTGTTTGGGTGACCCAATGTTCAAAACGGCCCGAATGCAGAAGTTCAGGGCGATCTTCCTCCAGCAAGCGCACGATGATGCAGTGGCAGGGCTGCACGAGGCTGGCGTGGTTCAGCTAAAAGAGATCTCTGAATTGGAGGTCGCGCGAAGGGCAATTGGGGAGGAAATTTATGAAATTTCATCGTTGCTTGCGAAGTTCAGGGAGTCACAGGAGTTTCTCGGACCACCGCTTGGCAAGCCGGTAAAAACGGAGGAACTCCCTCATGAACAAATTTTGAAGAAGGCGAAAAAGTTTCTAGATAGGTTTGAGCCGAAGTTGAGTGATTTAAAAGCTAAGAAGGAAGAGCTCGGTCAGAGAAGGCAAGAATTACTTGTCCAGATGGAAATGCTCCGGAGTTTTATTGAGATAAAATTTCCGTTGAGCTATCTTCGATCGACGGATGAAATTTATGTCGTGGTCGGGCGGATTGCGGAGGAAAGGGTACAGGAATTCTCGGACGCAGCGAAGGAAGCTCTGGAGCGCAAGGTTTTCGTGGCGGTACTCGGGAAGGGTAAGCAAAGGATTTTGATTGCGGCATGCCGGACCGGGGAGCAATCGAAGCTCTCGCCAGTGCTTTACAGACATGAGGTCGAACTCCTAGAAATCCCGCCGATATCTAAGGCCCCACGAAAGGCGCTCAGAACTCTGGAGGGGCAGCTGAAAGAGCTCGGTGGGAAAGAGGCCAAGCTAGAGGGTAAGAGGAAGAGGTTTGCAAAGGCCAGAGCTCTAGAGGTTAGCACTTTATTGGAACTCCTTGAGATTCAACGAGAGAGACTTGAGTGCAGCGGGCTTTTCGGTTACACGGATGCAACCATGGTTATAGAGGGATGGGTGCCAGTGAAGAGGGCAGCCGAGCTCGAACCCCTGATCAGCGCAGCCACGAATGGGCACCATGTCCTCCGCACTTACGCGCCTCAAAAGGCCGAAGTCGAAGCTGTTCCGGTGGAGCTGGAGAATCCTAAGGTGGTTGAGGATTTCGAGTACGTTACCAACATGTATGGGTTGCCCAAGTACGATGAGGTCGATCCGACGCCGTTTATGACCCTCACCTTTGCGATATTTTTTGCGGTCTGTTTGTCTGACGCGGGCTACGGCATTGCGCTCGGACTTTTCATGGCGTCTGGTTTTTGGTTCGCCAAGATGTTTCCACAAAAGCTCAGGCGGATGATGGTCGTGTGTGCGATATTCACGGTTATCGTCGGTTTCTTTATAGGCGGGTGGTTTGGCTTCGGAGGAGGTTACTGGGTGAACCCGATTCAGAGACCAATACCGCTGCTCAAACTTGTGATATTCATAGGAATTATCCACCTTACCATAGCATTCGGCTTGGCTGGAGCGCTGAAGGATCTGTTTAGACGGGATTGGAAAAGTTTAATATTTGGCCGTGTTTCACGCGTATTGATTTTGATAGGTTTCTTCGGGTTGAGTTTCTGCATCTTGGGCATCGGCTTGTACGAGTTTGGAATAAATTACGTATTCCCAAAGACAGAACTTTTCACGGTGTTTAACCCCTTTGCGCCTGCAGCGGTCATCGTCGTAGCGTTTAGAATTCTCTTTTACCTCGGGTTGGGCATGGGCATGATTGGTGCGGTGTTGATGGGCAAGGGGGCAGGAGAAAAAATTGGGGGATCGATCAATGTTGTTTATGGCATAACTGGGCTGATCGCAGATGTGACCTCTTACGCGAGACTTCTGGCTCTCGGCATCGCGACTGGAGTGATAGCATTTTCGATAAATTTCATCATCGGGTTCGCATGGGGAGGGATGATGCCGACTGAACTCACGCCGCTTTCGGCGATTTACGCTGGCTTGTTGCTGATCGGATTCGCGTTCATCTTCATCGTTGGGCACTGCTTCAACATATTCATCAATACCCTCGGAGGATTCATCCACACCATGCGTTTACACTTCGCGGAGTTTTTCAGCAAGTTTTACGAGGCTGGAGGCGAGAAGTTCGCTCCCTTTAAAGCTAAAAGGATGTTCACCAAAGTAAAAGGGGGTGAGTAGCCTGGTAGCTGAAGAGGTCTGGGTAGCGTTGGCAGCAGGGTTGGCAGTGGTCATTCCAGGAATTTTCTCAGCTATTGGTGTCGGGATGACTGGAGTTGCAGCAGCGGCCGTGTCGGCTGAGGACCCAAAGAAGTTCTCGAAGCTCTTCGTGCTAGAGGTGCTTCCTGGGACGCAGGGAATCTACGGTTTCGTCGCAGGCTTCTTGATCCTCATCGGTACGGGTTTGCTCGGTGGCGGAGGATTAAAGGCAGGCATAGTTGGACTGGCCGTACTGGCGGCAGCCGTTCCAGCCATTCTCCAAGGATTTACAGCATATGCGCAGGGAAAAGTTGCCACTGCAGGCGTCAGCGCCATTGCGAAAAGACCGGAGATATTTGGGCAAAGCATAATGTACACGGTGATGGTCGAGCTCTACGCTATCTTGGGGCTTTTGGCGACGATCTTGATCCTAACAAGTATCGGTGCGTTGTAGGGGGCTAAGCTTTGCCAGCTGAAAAAGGCGCCCAGCTGATAGCAGATGATATCATAAATGAAGCGAAGGAGAAGGCGGCCGATATAGTCAGGAGAGCGAAAAAAGAGGCGCGTGCTTTACTCGATGCGGCTCGCTTTGGCGCTAAAGAAGAGATGGGACATGAGATGAAAGAGGCACGGGCTCAAGGCAAGCATGTTTATGATGGGGTGCTCGCTGAAGGCAGGATGAAAGCGAAACGAGAGATGCTGCAAAAAAGGGAGGAACTGATCAACGAGGTCTTCCGAGAAGCGGAGAAAAAGCTTCAAGCGCAAACGTCTTCTAAAAAATATGAGGAGGATCTCATCCACATCACGATAGGCGCGTGCAAAAAACTCGGTTCAGAGAAAGTTATTATTCGGGCCAATCGTCGCGACTTAAAGCTTCTCGAGAAGTCTAAAGATACAATAACACGTGAGCTGGGCGGAGGCGAAAGGGCTGTGAATATTTCATTTGGGGAGCCGATTCAGGCGATTGGTGGGGTGAGAGTTAGGACGCCGGATGGCAAAATTGAGATAGATGAAACGTTTGAGGGTAAGATGCGGAGGGAATTCGAAACGCTGCGCGTAAAGATAGCAAAAGTTCTCTTTGAAGGGTCAAAATGATCGAAGTGTTTTTAATAATCTTTCTGCTCATAGGTGCCCTCTCCGCTATAGTCATCTTCAATGCTAGGCGTTCGATGGCTTACGTTTACTGCAACGCGACCCTCAGCGCTTGGGAGGCTAGGCTGCTTTCAGAGGCACGCTTGATGGAACTCGCCGATGTACCCAGGGTTGTGAATATTTTCTCGGCTCTTGATGACACTAACTATCGACCACAGCTCGCGGAGCTTCCGAGGGTCGAGGAGGAAGTCGATATGGTTGCGGTCGAGCGATCGCTAAGGGAGAGCTTGAATGTACGTTACCGCGAACTCCTCGGGATGGTGCCAAAGGAGCGAAAGGAAACGGTTGAGAGAGTGATGCAGCGGGTAGATTTATGGAACATCAAGGCACTCGTCACGGCAATTCACAACAAAATCCCGAAGGAGAAAAGACTTGAAGAGTTGATGCCCTCGCCGATATCGCCGCGCGAAAGACTCGAGATGCTTGCCTCTGCCGAAAATTTTGAGGCGTTGCTGGAGTTTTTGAAAGGGAGTGAGTATTTCGATGTGCTCTCGGCAGCGTTGGAAGATTATGAAAAGCGCGGGCTAATCGCCCTGCTCACAGCGCTCGACAAGCATTATTACACAAGTCTATGGCGGGATGTGCTCAGCAAGCGGGCGCAGCGCTCGATTCTGAAGGCGCTTGTGGGTTATGAAATAGATGCTTTAAACATCAAACTGATTTTACGGCTCAAGCAAGAGGGGGCACCGCCAGAGGAGATCGATAAATACCTTGTATTGCCCCCCCACGAGTTGACGGATGCGATGTTAAAGGCGATGATTACTGCCGAGGATACCCGTTCGGCGATAAACATGATTCACCGCACCGTCTACGGCAAAATTTTGTTGGAGGCCTTCCCGCAGGTCGAGGCCCAAGGGCTTCGAGTGGCTGAAAAGGTTTTGGACGAAATCCATTTGAAAATATGTAGGTGGCTCGCGCTTACCAAATTCTTTAGTATAGCTCCTGTACTCTCTTACATCTACTTGAAGGAGAACGAGATGAAAAATTTGCAGGCGATAATCAGGCTCAAAGCGGATAAGGTTGAGCCTCAAAAGATAAAAGAAACGATAGCGAGGGTGCCAAAAATTGAGCTATAAAATTGCCGTCGTAGGGGATCAGGATACCGTAACTGGTTTCGCTTTAGCCGGTGCGACCTACACACACATCCACACGGCGAGAGAGGAGACGCTCGCCAAGCTGAACGAATTCTTCGCTAGCGGGGAAATTGGGCTTGTGCTAATAACCCATCGCGTTGCGGAAGAGTTCGGGTTCGATTTTCGCCAGATGTTGCGGACGAAGGGGTTGCTCCCCCTCGTGCTGAGAATCCCGGACAAGACCGGATACATGCCTAAGGTCGATGAGCTGCGCAAGATAATCAGACGCACAGTTGGTGCTGAAATCATGGTCAAGAAGGAGGGCCTGTAGATGGCGATGGCTTTAGCGGTAGCCCCAACTCGAATGGAGCTTTTGAAGTTGAGGCAAAGGGTGGGTCTCGCGCAGAAGGGCCATGATTTGCTCAAGGAAAAAATGGACGCCCTCGTCATTGAATTCTTTGAGGTGTTGAAGCGAATCCAAGAAGCTAGGCCGAAAGCGCTTGAGCAGCTCTCGGTAGCCCATCGTGCGCTATCAATGTGTTTTGCTATCGTGGGAACACTTGAGACCAAGCAGGCTTCTAAAGAAACAAAACGAGAGCTACAAGTGGATGTCTCGACTCGCCACATTATGGGTATCGCGGTACCAGCCGTAGAAGTCGGGGAGGTTGAACGCAACGCTTTGATAAGGGGTTACGGATTGCATATGACATCTTCGGTGCTCGATGAAGCGTCTAGGGAATTCGAGCGGGCGCTTAAGCTTCTAATCGAGCTAGCTGAACTCGAAGAATCAGCATTCGCTATCGCGAGGGAGCTCGAAAAGACCAAGCGAAGGGTGAACGCGCTTGAGTATCTCCTGATCCCGAGGTTGAAGGACGCTATCAAGTTTATCAAGATGAGACTGGACGAGATGGAGCGGGAAAACTTCTCCCGTCTCAAGCGGATAAAAGCGATATTGGAGGAACGCAAGTGAGCGCGGATCGTATCATAAAACTGGAGCTGAGCAGGCTCAACGTGCACTTGCCCGAGAGGCGCCTGTCGCTGAAGGAGGCCCTCTTATCCCCGAGGTCTCAGGTAGCAGCGCGCGATGGTAGCGTGCACGTGTTCAAACGCGGGGAGCTTGAGTTCTTGGCAGGGCTCCTACCCGAAGCAGACCGGGGTAAACTCCAGCTACCAATTCTAATCGCGCTGGAGCCGAAGCTCGGCAGGGGGACTGCTAGGATAAGTGGGGAAGTTGAAGTAAAGGTTGTCAGCCAGGTTCTCGACAAGGAGGCCGCCGCTGGAGAGCTGTTGATTTACCGCCCCGAGGTGGCAATTTTGCGAAGAAAACTCCCGACGACCACGCAGTACCTCTTTATGTGGTGATCGAATGGAAGCACGTAAGGGGGTCATCCTAGCAGCACTTTTCTACCCATTCTCTACAGCGACGATCGCAGCTGGCTTCTTGGCATTCGTGATGATCGTGCTTAAAGTTGACTTTCTTACGGTTTCGACTTTAGTCTTATGGTTTTACTTCGCGTGTGCGGCGTCCATTTATTTCATCTCAGAGCGAGCGCTCAAGGCATTCGGGTTTCGCGGGCTTTTTTTGGGGTTTACAATCACTATTGGGATTCTCGCAATCTTGTCTGCAGCCTTATTTGTTTTGAGGCAGTTCGGAACCTCAATTTAGCTGCTTGTCGCTTTTGCTTGTCCCCTCATCACGATAGCGCTGACTATCCGGGCGTAGGCTGGTCGAGTTACAAGTACGGCTATGAGCATCCCCACGATTGTGATGATTGCGAACCCGGACATCGCTCCAAAGCCAATCAAAGCGAGCATTACCATTGCCGCAATTGTTGTCGCAGCAGCTGTAAAGATCACCGCGAATGCCCGCGAGATCCTCCCCTTCAAGCTTACCACCTTTGTCCCGGGCAGGCCACCCCTGAGTACCTCGTCGGTTATGATGATCTGGTGGTCGATGCCAGTGCCGATGACGATGATCAGGGCCCCAAGTTCTGGCAGCCCAACTGTCCAACCGATTAGAGATGCTGCGCCGAGGGTGATGAGAAGTTCGCATATCATAATCCCAACGATTGTAAGGCCGATGAGCAAGTGTCGATATCGGAGGTAGACGAGAACCCAGACTCCCAGTAGGGCGGCTACCCCCGCAATGAGAATCTGCTTCAGAAATTCGGTACCCAAGCGGGCCTCTATCGAGGTTGGGCTTTCGATTGTGATTTCGACGGGCAATCGCTCGGACAGCACCAGTCGCAAATTTCTGGCTTCGTTTATTGCATCATCCAAAGAAGCGCGGGTGATTGTGATACGTAAATCTTTCGAAATTTTTCCATCCGCAAAGTCAGCAGCCAACTCGGACGTGATGATTACCACACTTTTGAGCCCGCATGCCTCTTTGACCCACTCCTCGGCACTTTTCTTAGTACCTTCTGTGGTTTGCCTAGGAATGGGCACAACGGTGTAGAGCTCGGAGAGATTTTCAACGACACTCGATGAGAAATCCCCTAACTCCCCTAATAGACGCACCTTAAGCTTAAAACCTGCTTGATTTTCCAAAAATTCTTGTGCTTGGAGGGAAAGTTCATCCTTTGCGGTCCCGATGGCTGGAACACCCAGGGAGTATCCCATTCCTTGGTCTGTAGTGCCCTTGAACATTTTTTCGTCATTGTCGTATTCAAGAAAGGTTGGAAGTTCGTCCAAAATTTCGTTGTTGAAGACTATTATGGCGTCGGTCGGGCGATCAACATAGATCAAGGTGGGATAATTGGCCTTGTTTGCCGCCGCGTCCCTAAACCGTTCTGCGCCATCGTCGGTCAATCTGAAAGGTAGGTCGGCGGTATCACTCCGCTCCCTGCTTGGATAAGGTGCGTCGACGCTCACGATATCCTCGCCGCGGAGCAGGACTTCATCCTCAAAGAAAATTTCAAGTCGCCCGGGTTTGCCAAGGAGGGTTTCTGCTTCTTCAGGGAGTAGGCCAGGAATTTCGTAGAGGACCAAATTTGCCCCTAACGATCTAAATTGTGCGCCCCGCAGCCCAGTGGGGTCCACCCGCAACCCGAGTATCGAAATTACCTCATCGCGCGTTGTATCGCTTATTTTTTTCTCTATCTTCGGTTTTCCTGTTTGGGGGTCTACCGCTACATTGCCGAGACCTTCGATAATTGCGTTGATCAGATTTTCAGTTATTGGCCTTCCAATTTCAGCTACGGCCACTCCTGTGGACGGGTCAAGGCTGATGGTATTGACGCTCACGTAAAGGTTGTCCTCAAGCCTGGGTATTATCTTCCCCCACCAAGTGTTTTCCACGTTGTCTTGGATATTTTCAAATGTGACGTGCGAAGCTTCGAGTGCAAGAATAATCCTAGAGCCGCCTATGATGTCCACACCAAAGTGGAGACCGCGTGTATACTGGGCTGGCCACCCCACCGCGGTTTCCACTTTTGAATCGATTGCTTTCCAAGGGCTCCAAACCAGTATGGTACACAAGAAAACTGTGAGGAGCAACAACGCGATACGGCGTTCTTTAAATACTGACATGGTACTCCTTCCTCCGCTGTCGTTCTGCATGCCGCATAACGATTGCAGCGTTTAAGAACCAAGTGTTAAAAATATCGATGATGATGCCGAAGATGAGCACGGCTGTCAACTGGTAAAGCTGAGGGGCTGTCGTTAGAAGGCTGATGGCGAAGAGAGGAATAAGTGTGCTGCCGCTCATCATCAAGCCCGTGCGCATCGCACCGATCACCTGCTCCTTGGGCTCGCCCCCCACCCGCTTGAGCACTCGCGTGGTGAGCAGAATGTTTGTGTCAACGGCGTATCCGATGAGCATTAGCAAACCTGCTACCGACGCCAGACTAAGTTCGACGCCGAACAGCGCCATACACCCGAAGACCCCCAGCAAGTCGAGCCCCACGGCGAGCAAGATTGACCCCACGGTGATGCGGCGCCGGAAGGCGATGAAGATAATGACGCCCATCGCGATGAAGGCACCGACCATAGCTCTTACGGCCTGCTCAGAATAGATGCTGGTGATGGTTGCTCCTCTTAGCTCCACAGTGACGGAGTTCTCAGGTATGCCAAATCGAGATAAAAACATGCTTTTAACGAGGAGAGTTTCGTTTCCCCCCAGCACGTTGCTGGTTCCTATATCGAAGCCATTTTCAACGATGTTGACATCAACATTGTAGTGGAGCAAATTTTCGACGGCAATTTCAACCGCGCCAGCGTCAGGGACATTTTCCAACCCCCGCACTCTTATCAAACCACTCTCCCTGAAATCGGTGCTCAATGGAACGCTGAGAACTAGAATGGAAATAGTTAGGACCGCTATGATGGCTAGCGGAACCGCAGCTAATTGGCGGTTGCTCAAACGCTTTTGAGGCCAAGTGATATTCATCGGTGAACCCTCTTGTTATTTTTAGGTGAGGATAAATAACTTGACGAGGTCGGGAGAATGATCGAGGAAAACGAGCGAATAATCCTCATTGACGAGCGAGGCAGAAAATATCTTGTCAAAGCCGAGCGGAGACATCTCCACACGGATCTGGGGGTTGTTGATTTGAGCGAGGCTATCAATCAAGATCCAGGAGCGCGGTTAAAATCACATGTCGGCAAAGAGTTCATCCTCCTGCGCCCGCGCATCATTGATTACCTCCAGAAGCTCCGTCGCGTCCCCCAGATAATGCTGCCTAAAGATGCTGCGCAGATCGTTGCATATACCGGCGTGGAGCCGGGAGATTTCGTCATCGATGCAGGTGTAGGGTCTGGTTCGCTGGCGATCTTTCTCGGCAATCTTGTTCGACCCAAAGGGCATGTGGTGAGCTATGAGGTGCGGGAGGATTTCGCGCGCGTGGCGGAGACGAACATCAGCATGGCGGGGCTAGGCGATATCGTGACGGTGAAACTGAAAGATATCTACGAAGGAATCGACGAGCGTGAAGTCGACTTGGTGACGCTTGACCTTCCCCAGCCCGAGCGAGTGTTGCCCCACGCGGAGCAGGCCTTAAAACCGGGTGGCCACCTTGTGACATTCGCCCCCTGCGTCGAACACTTGCAGCGCCTTTACCGGGAGCTACCGAATTACCGCTTCGTCCACTGCAAGACTATCGAGTGTCTTGTTCGGGAGTTCGAGGTCAAGCCGAGTTGCACCCGCCCAAAGACGCGGATGATCGCACACACGGGCTATCTAACATTCGCACGGCGTACGTAACAAACAGAATTTTTTTTTTATTAAGGTTTAATCAAGCGCCCCTTGAAGCCGTAGTAAATGACACCGTCTTTACTCTCCTCGCCCATCCGCCTGAAGATTATTTCAACCTCGTCGCCTATCTTGATTTCATCTGGGTTGCAGTCGGTGATCTGCGCTGTCAAGCGGGGGCCATCTTCGAGTTCGATGATCGCAAGCACGTAGGGCACTTGGTCTTCAAAACCTGCTGCAGCAACGTGTATCACCGTGTAAGAGATGACCTTGCCTTGGCGCTTGAGTTTGTAAGGCTCGAGCTTGCCCATCCGCCTGCAGAAGGGGCAGATGTAGCGGGGCGGGAATAAGATTTTGTTGCAATTTCCGCAGCGCGCCCCCACGAGGTTATATCGGTTTGGGATTTCTCGCCAGAAACGCGGAACGGCCATCCTAGTCACCTCGCCTCAACACATGCACCACCGCAGTTCCCCCCGATCCACCGACATTGTGTGCTAACCCGATTTCCGCCCCGTCGACTTGGCGCTTGCCCGCCTCGCCTCGAAGCTGCTGCACGATCTCCACGACCTGCGCGATGCCGGTAGCACCCACAGGGTGTCCCTTGCCCTTGAGCCCACCGCTAGTGTTTACGGGGATTCGCCCACCTATCGCGGTCTCGCCCTGCTCGGTCACTTTACCACCCTCACCCTTCTTGCAGAACCCTAGGTCTTCGATTGCCATGATTTCGGCTATCGTAAAGCAGTCGTGAACTTCTGCGAAATCGATGTCATTCGGCTTGACGCCCGCCATTTTGTACGCTGTTCGCGCGGCCTCGATGGCAGCCTGTAGGCTCGTGAGAGAGGGACGACTGTGGAGTGAGATAGCATCGCTCGCCTGTCCGGTACCCGCGACCAAGATTGGGGTATCGGTGAGTTTCCGCGCCTTCTCCGCGGAGGCGAGGATCACGCAGGCAGCGCCGTCGGTGATTGGGGAGCAGTCGAGCAATTTTAGGGGCAGGGTAACCGGTGACGACTTCATCACATCATCAATCGTTATCTCCATCTGATATTGCGCGCAGGTGTTGAAACACGCGTTGTGGTGATTTTTCACCGCCACTGCCGCCATTTGCTCTTCCGTGGTTCCGAATTCGTACATGTGGCGGCGAGCCATCAACGCATAGAGACCAGGGAAGGTAGCACCTACGTATACCTCCCATTCTTGGTCAGCGGCTGTCGCAAGTGCCCCGGTGGCCGCCCCGGTAAGAACATCGGTCATCTTCTCTATGCCGGCCGCGACGACGATATCGTGGAGGCCCGAGCCAACGTCGATTACCGCTTGGCGAAGCGCAAGCCCACCCGACGCGCAGGCCCCTTCGACGCGCGTGGAAGGGATGGGTATAAGTCCAGCGTGGTCTGCGACGATTGAGGAAATATGCTCCTGGCGGATGAATTGGCCAGAGGACATGTTTCCCACGTACATCGCACCTACCTGTTTCCCGTCAATCCCGGAATTCTCGATCGCACGAGCGCCCGCTTCCATCATCATCTCTCTAAACGAGACGTCCCAGAGCTCGCCGAACTTCGTCAGCCCAACGCCTATCACTGCAACATCGCGCATCTACTTCACCAGCAGCCTCCTGAATTTTGCATAGATGGCGTAGTCGATGTAGACCTTCCGATTCGCATAGTCGAGCACCTTTGGAGCCGCATCGCGTTTATCCTCAATACCGTCGTGCACGACTATGCTGAAAGCATCGCTTCCTGCGCCCGACCCATATGAAACCGCGAGGATCCGCTCCCCAGGTCTGGCTTGGTCGAGGATTGCGGCGAGGCCTATCATGGTCGACCCCGAGTAGGTGTTACCTATCATGGGCGTCAGTAGGCCTGGTGCCACCTGCTCCCTCGAGAATCCCAGCTCCTTGGCCGCATGCAGTGGGAATTTTCCGTTTGGCTGGTGGAAAACCGCATAGGCGAAATCTTTGGGGGTGAGCTGGAGCTGTCGGAGCAGACCGTTAGCTGCGGAAAGCACATGTTTAAAATAGGCGGGCTTTCCGGTGAACCGCCCTCCGTGTCTGGGATAAGGTCGCATATCCCGGCGCCAGAAGTCTGGCGTATCGGTGGTGTAGGAGTAGGTACCTTCGATCGCTGCCAGGGTCTCGCTCCCGTTCTTGCCCACGATGAAGGCTCCTCCCCCGGCCGCAGCGGTGTACTCGAGGGCATCTCCCGGAGCCCCTTGGGCTGTGTCGGACCCAATCGCCATACCGTATTTTATCATGCCAGCTTCAACTAATCCCATACAGGTCTGAATTCCGGCTGTACCCGCTTTACACGCGAATTCGTAATCGGCGGCTGTGAGGTCTGGGGTGGCCTCGATAGCTTCTGCTACGATCGTGGCCGTTGGTTTGACTGCGTAAGGGTGGGACTCTGAACCGACATAAATTGCACCTATGTCTTGAGGGTCAATGCCGGCCTGCTTCACGGCGTTGCGCGCGGCCTCGACTGCAATGGTGGCGGTATCTTCATCGGGCCCAGGGACGGATTTTTCTTCGACCAAAAGCCCGCGCTTAACGCGCTCGGGATTCTCCCCCCAGACTTTAGCTATCTCTTCCACCCGTATGCGGTACCTGGGGATGTAAACTCCGTAACCGACTATGCCAACGTCCATTAGTAAGGTCACCTTTTTGTCTTGAATATCAATTTTTGTGTTTATGCTCAAGCGAGGGCAATAAAAGCCTTTCGATTGTCGAAAAAAACATCGGCAATTGCCGTAATAATCAACGGACGCATTTTCGAAGTCCCTCGATCAACTCCCCGACCGACGGAAGTTTCGAAACCACGAGGGGAACGCGTAGGAGCTCGGCTATTTTTATCCCCAGCGCGTCGACACGCTTGAGTTCACCATGCAGGATCACCATCCCAGGGGTTATCCCGATTACCTTTACAGCCACCATGGGTGAGCGCCCCGTCGTTACACCAGTAAAGACAAGCGCCCGCTCGGTGGTTAACCCGTAGAGGCGCCTGAAATCTTCGGCGGAGAGGCCTAGCACCGCCTTGTAGCTGTCGACGACGGTGTAGCCGAAGAGCTTCTGGTCGAGCAGCTCCTTGTTCGCGACGATGTTGCCGTCGATCGCCTTACAGACGGTCTTCCCATCGGTGGGCTCGCCGAACTCTCGGATCTCGAGCACGACATCGGGCGGCAGCTGGGTGCCGAACATATGGGAGAAGGCCCTAGACACCTCTCCGCCCTGTTGCTCATCGAGCTCAAGGAAAGCGTCGACCACACGCTTGATGGTCGCTGCCCCAGGCGATTTCCTCCGCCCGGCCTCGTAGTCGCTGATTACTGAGGAGGAAACGCGCATCATTTTGGCGAGCGAGGTCTGGTTAATCCCAAATCGCTCCCGCCAGCGCTTGAAGGCCCCCCCCGGTTCGTCGGAAAGGGTTATGTCGCCAGCGATCCATCGCGCAATCCTTTCTCTTACTTCGGCCATGATACACCAATAATAATCGGAGTCAGAGGATAAAAATATCGGGAACGCTCAGCTTTTGCCCCGCGGTTTTCCAGCTAGCTTAAACAAGTCTGCTTTAGTAACAATGCCGGCCACTTTTCCACGTTCAACGACAATAATCGCCGGCTCATGTTCGAGTAGGGAGTAAACAACATCGATGTCGGTGTCCTTGCTCACGGTTGGGAACGAGTTTTCCATTATCTCGCCGACGTTGCGTTTGAGCAGTCTGGCCATGTTTTCGCCCGAGGCAATCCTTTGCACAACTGTAGCTTCAGATATCGATCCAACCTGCACTTCCCCATCAAGCACTGGCAGTTGCGAAATGTCGTGTGATTTCATGAGTTGAATTGCTTTGTCTACTCGGTCGTCGGACTTTACAGCTACAATTGGCGAGGTCATTATTTGTCCAACAGTTGCACGCTTCTCCATGGCAGTTGCTCGCTCGAGCGCTTTGGATATTTTTTCAAGAGTGGAGACCCGAGGATCTACGGTTCTTGCCTCGATTTTCGAGATATACGCCTGGGTCACGCCTGCGAGTTCTGCTAGTTGCTTTTGACTTAGCCCGAGCCTAGTACGCATCGCTTTGACCTCGGATAGCCGGAGTATTCGCATAAAAATCGCCTATTCCTGTCAGTTATATTTTTGGCAAAACCTATAAATAGCTAGCAGATTGAAAATCCGAGAGGCGTAAACTTGACGCGGAATATAATCGTCGAGGAATTCAAGCAAATTCCTCTCGAAAAACAAAAACTTGAAATCGTTGAGCGAAAGGGCCTTGGGCATCCTGATTCTTTATGTGACGCGATTTTGGACCGAGTTTCAGTCGAGTTAAGCAAAGAGTATTTGAAAAAATTTGGCATGATTATGCACCACAATGCAGACAAGTCGCTGCTCGTCGCCGGGGAGGTTGAGACGAGATTTGGCGGTGGCGAAGTGAAGAAACCAATGCTTTTGATCTTCGGCGACCGAGCGACTGAAGAGGTTGAGGGAACCAAAATCCCAGTGAAGGATATCGCGATTCGTGCTGCGAAGAGTTGGATAAAAGAAAATTTGAGGTTTGTCGATCCGGAAAAGCACATGCGCTATCAAGTCGAGTTCAAGCCTGGATCTGCGGCGCTCACGGACATCTTCAAGCGAAAGGGTAAAGTGCTTAGCGCTAACGACACCTCAGCTGCAGTCGGCTACGCACCGATGACTTGGACAGAGCAGCTCGTGTTGAAGACCGAGCGATACTTGAACTCCCCGGAATTCAAAAAGGAGTTTCCCGAGACCGGCGAAGACGTCAAGTTGATGGGCTTTCGAAAGAACGACGAACTCTATCTAACCGTAGGGGTGGCTTTCGTTGACCGATTCGTGAAGAGCGAGGACGATTACTTCAGGAAGAAGGAGGAAATCCTCGAGCGGTTATACACATTCGTAAAAAGCAATTCCATCCTCAAAAAGATCAAGCTCAACCTCAATACTCTCGATATGCGCGGACGGGGTGTCGGAGGAACATACCTCACTGTACTCGGGACGAGCGCTGATGGAGCGGACTCGGGTCAAGTTGGAAGAGGTAATCGTCCAAATGGCGTGATCCCGCTCAACCGCCATACAGGTTCGGAGGCGGCAGCGGGCAAGAACCCTGTGAGTCACGTGGGCAAAATTTACAACTTGCTCACGCACCGAATCGCGAACGAAATTTACAGTCAAGTTTCAGGATTGGACGAGGTCTACGTTTGGATAGTTAGTCAGATAGGGAAATCTATCGATGAGCCAGCAATCGCAGCTGCTAGGGTCATCACGAAGCCAGGCACCAAAATCGAGGACATCCGTGAGCAGATAGCGGAAGTGGTGGACGCAGAGCTTGAGCATATTGACAAATTCTGCATGAAGCTCGCCGAAGGAAAAATCCCGATTTGTTGAACTTCGGATTTCAATCGGAAGCCCTTTGTAAGAATCATTTAAAGTTGTAGTGGGGATACCATCTTCCAAATCTTACACCGAGATGGCATGGGTCGAGTGGGCAGACTTAGCACTCCACACGGCGATGTGACAACCCCGACCCTCATGCCTGTCGTCGATCCATCGGACGTAATTTTATCACCCAAAGAGATGCGACATGAATTTGACGCCGAGTTAGTGATGACAAACGCCTACCTAACCCGCCGTTGCTTCGGAGAAAAGGCAATCAAACATGGGATTCACGGCGTGCTTGATTATGATGGTCCAATCGCGACCGACTCTGGAGGTTATCAGATCTTACGCTACGGGGATGTGGATGTCAGCCCTGAAGAAATCGTGCACTACCAAGACGCAATCGCCCCCGACATCGCGACTATCCTCGATGTCCCGACTGGTGTTCGGGCGACTAGGGAGCGTGCAGTCGAGACGGTACGGATAACACTTGAGCGAGCCAAGCAGGCGGTAGAACTCAGGTCCAACCCTAAAGTGATGTGGTGCGGCCCGGTGCAAGGAGGTCTCTTTAGCGAGTTGGTCGTCCAAAGCGCACGCGAGATTGGGAAGCTCGACTATCAACTGCACGCGATAGGAAGCCCTGTCGAGTTGCTCGAGGAATACCGTTATGCGGAGCTTGTCGATCTCGTCATGACTGCGAAGCAACACCTGCCACTCGATCGCCCTACGCATCTTTTCGGCGCCGGGCACCCCATGATGTTTGCGCTCGCCGTGGCGATGGGCTGTGACCTCTTCGACTCCGCTGCGTACGTGCTCTACGCGCGTGATGATCGTTACATGACATCGGAGGGAACCTTTCGCCTCGATGAGCTATCCTACCTACCATGTGAGTGTCCTGTTTGTGTGGCACATTCGCCCAATGAGCTCAGGTGCGTTTCGCAGGACGGACGAATCAAGCTCTTGGCTAGGCACAACCTTCATGCCACTTTCGGCGAGCTGCGACGCATCCGCCAAGCGATTATCGATGGGAGTCTGGGGGCATATCTCGAGATGCGGTGCCGCGCCCATCCGAGGCTGCTTGAGGGACTCCGGAGGTTGGTGATGTATCGAGATTTTATCGGGCGATTTGACCCCGTGACCAAGCCTTCGGCATTCTGCTATCTTGGTGAGGAATCTGTGGATTGTCCGGAGGTTGTGCGCCATAGGAGGAGGCTCGAGAAGCGTTATGACCCGCCCCCGATGCCCATCCTAGCACTCCTACCGGCCTTTGAAAGCGGGCACCCCAAGCTGGAGGAACCCAACCAAACCCACCTCGTGAGACTCGTGCCCCCTTTCGGAGTCGTCCCTGAGGAGCTAGAAGAAGTTTACCCGCTTGGGCAGTTTCAGGTACCTCGAGAACTTGATGCAATACAGATCAAATCAGTGACCGAGGCCCTTTCTCGCTTCCTCGAGCGGTACGGTGGGCGCTACGAGCGGGTTCTGCTGTTCAACGATGAGCGGCGATGGGGCAACGCACTCGTTGACGCATGTGAAAAAGTAAAGGAAAAACTAAAAATAATTCAACTCTGATGTGCAAAATTGAGGCCACAAGAAATAAATAATCGAAGCGCATAATAAATTAGGCTGAGCGGGGGGATGAAGCTTGGACAGCGTCGATATGAAACTTTTGAAAATGTTGAGCGACAACGCGCACGTTTCGCTGCGCAAGATGGGGCGCGAGGTAGGTCTCAGTACTTCAGGAGTGAGGCGGCGAATCAAGCAACTTGAGCGCTCCGGCCTGATCAAACAATATTCGGCGCTGATAGACCCCCGAAAATTTGGCTATAGCGTGATGGCCTTCGTCAGCGTTGATGTCGATAGCAGGAGCATGCGCGAGCTCGTTCGTTCATTGTCGCGCTGCCACCAAGTATGTGAGCTCCATCACACGACGGGGGGTCATGGATTAATGATGAAAATACGTGCCCGCGACGTAGAAAGCCTGAATAAGTTCGTCGATGCCCGCATCCAATCTCTCGACTCGGTGAAGAGCGTCCGAACCATCGTGGCAATGGAAACCGTCAAGGAGACTCTCTTGAATCTCTAGGTGCTGAGATGCAGGAATCTGAGGCAAAACTCGTCCGAGATTCATTTTCATCGGTTATGCCTTATCTTGCGTACCCTCAGGAGCTCCGAAGCCTGATTGAACGAACGCTTGGCGAGAGCACGAACGTCGAGGCATTCATCGAGGAGATCAGGCGAAGTATTTCTGAGAAAGCGGACACCACGCGCAAAACAGACGGACAGATTTTCCTGAATGAGTTGCGCCGCTGCTTTCCAAAATAAAATCTCAATTAGTTTAAGTTTGGGTGAATATATAGAAATTGAGGAAAGCTATGGTACGCGCTGAAATCAAGCAAATCGCGCGGGATATCCGGACAATGCGCATACGTGGCGCGGGCAGAATCGCTCGCGCTGCAGCCCGAGCCTTGAAAATCGCTGCAAAAACGAGCCGAGCCAAAACATCCACCGAGTTCATGAGGGGACTCGGTCACGTTTCAGAACTTTTGCTGGCAACCCGCCCGACCGCGATTTCGCTGCCAAACACAATCCGCTACGTCATGCTGGACGCGAAGCGAGCAAGAGAGGTAGACGTTCAAACACTTCGGAGGTCCGTCATTTCCCGCGCGGACGAGTTCATCCGCGGTTCAAAGGGAGCCGTCGAGCAGATAGGCGAGATAGGTGCGCGTCGCATCTCCGACGGCGACGTAGTGCTCACCCACTGCAACAGCGATTGTGCGCTCGCGATAATCAAGGCGGCTTTCAAGCAGGGCAAGCACATCCAAACATTCGTCACAGAGTCCCGTCCGATGCGGCAGGGCTTGATAAGCGTGCGAGAGCTGAGAAAAGTTGGAATTCCCACCACCCTCATCGTCGACTCGGCTGTGCGCCACTTTATTCGAGACATCGACAAGATAATCGTTGGTGCGGACAGCATCGCGGCGAATGGAGCGGTGGTCAACAAGATAGGGACTTCCCAAATCGCCCTCATCGCTCACGAAGCTCGAGTGTTATTTTTCGTCGCTGCGGAGAGCTACAAATTCCACCCCGGGACGCTCGTGGGGAGGCTGGTAGAGATAGAGGAGCGTCCGCCTAAGGAGATCATCAACCCTAGGCGCTTTCCGGGCCTGAAAATTCGCAACCCAGTCTTCGACGTCACGCCGCCAGAGTACATAGATCTCATCATAACCGAGCGCGGCATAATTCCACCCTCAGCGGCTTACACGGTGATTCAGCAGCTCTTCGAGTGGAAGCTTGGAGAAGAAAAAATCTAAACCCATCTAAGTTAAATCTCCATTTCTAGGGATTCCAAGATCAATCCTTCTTCTTGCGCCGGAGAAATCACAATTTCTGCAGGCTCCAAAATAGTCGCTTTAGAAAATTCCTTGAAAAGATGGGAAAAATTTTCTGGGGTGAGATGGGAATTCGCCCCGATCTTTACAAAAATTTTTTTTACCCTCTTCGCCTGATTTTCCTTGACGATATTCAGCGCTTTTTCCACAAGCTCTTTCACCAATTTTACTTCATGCATGCCGAGGCCTTTCTATCACGGCTGTAACAGAGATAGAAGCTGCATACGCGTGTCGGAAAGCTTTTGCGCAATGAGTTCCGCGTTTCTTTTCATCATCAGATATCCCCTGTGGTAATCCTTTTTGAAGATTTTGTTCACCAACTCATCAGCGACAATGCTGACAACTTTTACCTTATCCAAACATCGCGCGTAGGTGGTAAATTTTCGGGTGCGAAGTAAGGAGGGATAGCCAAAAAACTTACTCTTAGCCAAAGTATAGACAGAAACTCTTTTCCCAGGGTAAATTTCTATTTCGATGGAAACTCTACCTTCCAAAACCATGTATATTTTTTCCGCCCTTTCCCCTTCTTTGAAAATCAAATCCCCCTGTTCGAACTCCTCAAATTTGGCCAGCCCAGCGATGTCCTTCAACTCCTCCAGTTTCAGGAATTCAAAGATATCCATTTTCTTTAAAATTTCTGGTGCAACTGCCATTTTACTCCCCCTTTTGGTTGTTTATTTCTTTTAAAACTCTTTCGGCCAGAATAGGCAATTTTTTCGTGATCGTCTCGCTCAAGCTATCACCCAAGGAGACTTCACTAGGTTGAATACCGACAATTCTCACGTTGCTAAAATTATAACCAATTCTCTTACCCACCTGTATGACATCAACTAGACCGAGTTCATGCAAGGAAAATTTCTTGCCGCTGGATAGGGAAAGGACCTGTTCGGCATCAAAACCCGCAATGTAGCCGGGTTCCTTCCCCATGTCCACGGCATCCACGATTACGACCTTTTCAAAGCCTTTCATTTCCTCTAGGAGGTCAAACCCCAAGGTAGCACCATCTACAAGCTTTATCCCTTCATTCAAGCCACTACTTCTCAAATACTCAACGCACCTGACCCCAACGCCTTCGTCTTTCAAAAGAGTATTTCCTATCCCAATGACGAGTTTGCTCTTATTCAATGAAATCCACCTTCAGCATGTGGGTCGAACATGAAATGCAGGGGTCGTAAGCCCTAACCAGCATCTCCAAAAGAAGGGTGATTTCCTCTTTAGGTCTGTCGAGTATCCCCGGTACTAATTTCCTCATATCCGCCTCGATGTTGGCCAGGTTTTGAGCAGTAGGGATTATGCAGTTTGCTGATTCGATCATGCCATCATCATTAAATTTGTATTCGTGAACCAGGAGTCCACGAGGGGCTTCGACCACACCAACACCCCAACTTTTATTGATCGGTGGAAGCTTTGTTGTCCACCCTGCAATCGGCGGCCGCTCTTCACTTTCGTCTTTTATTCCTCGGGACAATAGTTCGTCGAATAATTTCATCATAAACTCCATGCAATGGACCTTCTCAACTATCTGGGCATAAGTTATGTTGTAAGGATTGTAGCTCGGGGCTTCTAATCCAAGCTTTTCTGCAACTTCCTTAGCTTTTGGCATCAGTTGGTCAAAATTGTTGTTAAACCGGGATAAGGCACCCACCATATAAGGTTTTACAGGCCCGAAAGCTTGCTTTGCAGTGGAATGGGAGACAACCTGTTCTGCTATTTTAAGTTTATAATCCCTGTGTTTGTATTCTCCGGTTTTGGACGATTTTATCACCCCGTCGTAAAAGGCGTATTCGCCGGGTTGGGTTAAACAAACATTGTCGGTTTTCCTTTCAAATGCAGGAATTTTCAATTTAGAGAAGAACTCAAGAGTTTTGGGCACATCACTTTCTAAGACTTCCTTTATTTTAAATCGGAGTTCCCGCATTTGATCCTCGGTTACCAGGTTTGTAAAGCCGTCCACAACCATGGAAATGGGCTGGGTATGCCTCCCCACAATTGTGTCGCAGATATCATGGGCAAGTTTTTTCCAGCGAATGGCGGTTTTTACCACCTCGGGAGAAGTAGAGGCTAGGGGGATAACCGAATGGGTCCCCACGAAGTCGGGAGCGGCGAGGAAAAAGCAATGGAGGGCATGGGAATCTATGACTTCCGCCGCCATCAAGATTTTCCTCAAGACTTCCGTCTGCCAAGTGGGTTTAATTCCAAGCGCGTCTTCAATAGCCTTTATAGAAGCATTCGCGTGTGACACAGAACAAATGCCACAGATGCGGCTGGTGATGTGCACGGCTTCAGGATAACGCCGGCCAACTAACATCGCCTCAAAAAAACGGGGGGACTCAACGATTTCAAGTTTAACCTCTTTCAATTCCCCTCGTTTCACATCCACCACGATGTTGCCATGACCTTCCACTCTGGCGATGCGATGAACATCAACACGGATATCTTTTCCACTCATCTACGCACCCCCATAAGCCCGTTATACATTTGATAAAATTTCAAGATGTCTTCGATGGAAAGCCCGTAGTCTTTCAGAACCTCCTCCCAGGCACTTAAATTTGGATCAGGGATTAATCCCCGACACCCCTCACACGCGTTCCCAACTGATGGGCAAGCCGCATCGCAACCTGCCAGCGTTACCGGCCCCATACAAGCGATGGGGTTCGGTTTGTGAAATAGACAGACATTTGCTTTCATTTTGCAATCGACGCAAACAGGATAATCGGGGATGAAGGGCTTTTTACCTAGTAGAATAGAGGCCGTGACTCGCAAAAATTCTTTTTTATCAATAGGACATTCTGGAATGACGTAATCTACCTTGATAACAGCGTCAATGGGCTGAGCCAATATAGAGTCAAAAAGCCATGCCTTGTCCCCATAGGTCCTCCACCGGACATCGGATTGTCTTTGAAAGTTTCTGATCGCATTGACCCCCCCAAGGTGGGCACAAGCGCCAAGAGCCACGCATATTTTCGCCCTAGCCCTGATTTCCTTAACCCTTTCGATATCTTTAGAAGTGGAGATCGAACCCTCGATGAAAGCGATCTCATAGTCCTGTCCCTTGTAACTCGATGCCTCACGGAAGTTTACTATATCCACCGATTCGAATAGATTCAGAAGTTTGTCCCCCAAGGAAAGGACGGTCAACTGACAACCCTCGCAACATGTAAATTCAAAAAATCCGACCTTGGGTTTTTTCATCATATCGCCTCCGGCAAATTTTTGATCTTCTCGTAGTTGAATACCGGGCCATCTTGGCAAACATAGATGTTGTTAATCTGGCAGTGCCCGCATTTTCCCACACCGCATTTCATCTTGCGCTCCAAAGATACCCAGATTTTTTCGTCAGGGGTTCCGTGATTTTTTAATTCCCTGATGACAAAGCGGTACATAATTGGCGGGCCGACAACAACCGCTTGGGTCTTTGCGGGATCAAACTGAATGTATGGGAAAAGTGTGGTGATGACGCCAACATTGTCTTGCCACTTCTCGTCCCCAACATCAACTGTTACGTGATACTCAACATCTTTCCTTTCTTTCCAGTTCTTTAACTCTTCTTTAAAAAGAAGTTCTTGGGGTCTTTTTGCTCCATAAAGAATGTAAACTTTTCCATAATCTTTTCGGGATTTTAAAACGCTCCAGATAAGAGAACGGAGCGGGGCCAACCCTAGCCCCCCAGCTACAAAAAGTATATCCTTACCCTTGAAATGCTTAAGTTCAAATCCTTTACCAAACGGGCCGCGGATTCCAATTTTATCCCCAAGTTTCTTACTGCAAAGGGCACTGGTAACATTACCTATCGCCCGTACACAAAGTTGAAAGGGGGCTAGATCGGAGGGAGCAGACGATATGGAAATAGGAGCCTCCCCAACGCCAAAAACTGAGACCTCCACAAACTGCCCTGGCTGGTGGCCGAGACTTTTTCCCGATAAAAGCTCAATATCGAGTAAACTTTCTGTTTTAGTCAGTTTTTTAATTCTGTTTATCTTGGCTATCTCAGGTTTGTAAATAGTCATCTTTTCCACCTATCATAGAGTTCATTTTCGATGTCAAGAGGATCAGCAATTTTCGTGAGGCAAGCTTTTCCGCATCTCCCACATCCCGTGCAAAAACTTCTCCCCCATTTTTCAAGAAGGTACCAATCCTTCCGGTTGGTCCTGTGGCGCAATCTCGCCCCCCTTTTCTCCCTAAATATCTCCCCTGAGGCCACCTTGGTAAAATCAGTAAGAAGACAGCCGTCCCAGAAGCGCGTACGATTTCCCCGTTTCAAGTTCAACTCCATATAGTCTCTCACGTCAAAGCAGTAACAGGTTGGGCAGACCATGTTGCATGACCCACAGTTGAAACACCTTGATCCATGTTCATCCCATACCGGGCTGTCGTAATTTTCCCTCAGCAGCTTGGGCAGGTCTTCAAGTTTGGGCTTAAGCTTTCGCTGTTCTTCATCAAATAAATTGTCTCTCACCCTCCTAATTTTCTTCAATTTCTTGGCATCTGATGGGGTCGTTTTCCTAGCGATCTTCGAAATGAGAGATTTTCCTTTTTTTGAACCTACTTCCACAAAGAAATTGTCCCCCATATCGGTCAAGAAAAGGTCAAACCCATCCAACGGGAGGACTGATTCCTTGCGGTAACAAAAAGATTCTGAGGAGCAGGGGACAAGACATTCCGCCCCGATTATAGTTACAAATTCCCGCTTCTTGAGATAATGTTCATCCAAATTATTCTCCGCAAAAACTTTATCCAAAAGCGCAGTACCATTCATGTCGCAGGGATGGATACCAAGTAAAATTATTGGTTTCCCCTCTACTTTGACCTTTACCTTGATCTCATCGTTAACTTCATATTCGATTAATTCTTCCTCTTGGGGGAAAAGAAAAGCTTTGGGGGGGATGACAGTTTGAGGGCCTTCCCAGAGAATCTCCCTCGTGGACTTTATCCTTTTAAAATTGGCCTGATTTTCCTGCTTTACAGGAGCCACCACCTCTTTTCCCTCTCTGATTTTCCTGTCTATCAAATTTAGAATATCTTCCTTAGCCACCACACAATTTTTCATTTGTTTCATCTAGTTGCCTCGGCCATCATCATATTATACTTCTTAATTAAAGTTGATTCTTAGTTAAATGTTTTAATGTTGGATTCAAATCCGCATCCATTGAATGAACATGCGGGAAACAGAACCAAGTCAGAGCTTAAATGGAGGAACCTGAACAACTGGCTGACGCGCGCTGAAAATCTGCGAATCGGGAGGACGCGAGAGATTACCCAAGTTTGTAGACGAGATCTCCCTCGCGCGTGCGCTCTACAATTTTTAACCCAATCGATTGCCCGGAACCAGCACTCTGCACATTCTGGTGCTCGATTTGCATAGAATCCACCGTCTGCTGTATGTTGGTAGTAGCGCCCTCGATTGAGATTCGGTCGCCCACTTTCAGCTCATCGGAAAGCTCGACGACTCCCACTCCTATCTTGGTGAAGTAGTGGGACATCTTCCCCACGAGCTTCTTCTCCACAGGTGCTTCTTCCATTCACCCCACCAGATTAAGATAGAATCCTCTAATTAAATGTCTTTCCACCCTTAGCTCGGAGCTGAGGTTAGGATAAACTCTGTAAGGTCAGCGCTTCTCGCTCGCTTTTAGAATCCCCATGCGATAGCCCATGCGGCGACTTAGCTCAGGGTACGCCCTAGCTATGCCGAGCATTATTCCCCAGCCACCGAAGATCACAGCAGTAATTGTAACTCCCAAAAGCAAGTCCATGAGCGGCGCTCCCCCTACAAGGAACAGCGTACCGCTCCAGAGGTGGTCCACTAGTCCGAACATTGCGCCCCCGTAGAGCAGCAGGTTAAGCCACCACCCTGCGGGACCCCTTTTCTGGGAGCCCCATACTACAGACGAAATTACAGCCGCCGCCAAAGGTATGGTATAACAAACCACTTTTCTGCACCCCCCAGTGCTTATCTCATCAAAGTAATAATACTTTTTACTATAAAAATATTACTTAGATAAATGGAAAGCTTGAAAATACCAGACGACCAAAGTTTGCTGGGATCAAAATGGCTCGAAAAATCGCACGTGTAAGTTTAACGTTACCTGAAGATTTACTGAACGAACTCGATCGCTCGCTCAAGGCCCAGCGCTACGCTAGCCGTTCCGAGGCGATTCGAGATGCGTTGCGCGATTTTCTGGCAAGCTATCGTTGGCGGGGCGAGCTGAAGGGCGAGCAGCTTGGTGCAATCCTTGTGATGTATGAGCACGATGTTCAGGGGCTGACCGATACGCTCATGGACATCCAACATAAGAGCGCGAGTCTCATAAGCGCAGTTCAGCACTTACATGTAGATCCCAAAAATTGCTTGGAAATCTTGATTGTAAGAGGGGCGGCTAATAGGATTCGTCAACTTGTTAATCGACTGGGTGCGCTCCGAGGCGTCAAACAAGCCAAACTGGTGGTGGTTTAGGATGAAATTGTGTGAGTTGCTCGAACGACTAAACAACCTCAAGCAAATGCCGCGCACAGGCTGGTTGCTCTGTAACGTCCCACTCAGCGAGGTCGAGGACGTGGCGCAGCACACCTTTGATGTTGCGGCAATAACTTTGTTGCTTGCCGATGAACTTGAGCGTGGAGGTAAGAAACTCGACAGAGGACGAGCTCTAAGCATTGCGGTCGTGCACGATTGGGCTGAGGCCGAGTCCGGAGATTTTCCCTACACGGCATTGAAATATCTGGGGCCCGCTGGCACGAAGAAACGCATCGAGAAAAGAGTACTTGAGGGGCTCTTGGGCAAGCTACCAAATAAAGAAAAATACCTAAAGTTTTGGCGGGAGTATAGCGAAAAGCGCACCATCGAGGCTAAGCTCGTCCATGCTGCTGATTACCTCTCGATGCTTGTGCAGGCGATCAAGTACCGCGAGCGGGGCAATCGTTCACGTGAGCTGGACGAACTCTGGCGGGTGGTCTGCAAGGATTTAAAGCTGTATACTAGGGAATTTCCGGTAGTGAAGGAACTAATCACAGAATTGCAGAAGCGTTATTCTGGCACCCCTAATATCACCGTTTCGTTGGTTTAACCTTACGCCGAATTGTTTTGATCATCCTCGCGGCAGCCTTAGCTTAGTTATCCTCTTGGCGGCCCTCTCGACATCCTTCTTGCTTCTTGCTCCCGCACAAACGCCTTTTCCAGATACAAAGAGCAGAACCACAACCTTTGGGTCATCGAGCCTAAATACCAGTCCGGGAAAAACTTCTGGCTCATACTCAGTGGTTTCGAATTTCCTAGCAATTTCTTCCAGATCGAACCCTCTGCCAAAGTCAAGGGAAGCCACGATGTTTTGAATTTTGATTTGGGGTTCTGATTTAATCTTGACACCGGACCTTCGAAGTTTTTTGGTCAAGTTTTTGATTGCAAGTCTAGCATCGTTCATACTTTTGGCACCAACGCAATTCATCTTTCCCGAACTGAATATCAGAAAAGATGCGCGGGGGACCTCCGATCTATAAGCCATACCGGGAAAAATTTTGGGATCATAACGAGTATTATCTAAGCATCTTGCCAGTTTTTCGAGGTTGAACTCGACACCCTCGTAGGTGACAGATACCACTATATTCTGGATTCGAGTTTTCACTCCAGGCATATTAACCATCTAATGAACTCACACACCCTACCTTGATACTTTCGGTCCGGCCAAATATCGTAGGTTAGGTAATTTTTCGTACTAATTATATAAACTATAGTGCGTAATTGAAAAATATTTACAAAAATTTCGAAGATAATCATTCAGTTTTATTTAATCGAGGGTATGAATCGTCACAAGTTTTGTTACCAGAACTCCAAGCATTAACGATTAACTCCGTGCACAAATTGAATGATTTTGCGGTACTTTCGGTGCCAAATAGATAAAACTTTAAATAATTGAGAGTCTAACGTTCTTAGATTGTTATGGCGAAATCCACGAAACCGGTCAAATGGGTCGTTGAAAATCCAAATGAAAAAGGTGTGTTCTGGCCTTCAGAGGAGCTTAAACGCAAAGCTTGGATGGCCGATGAAAAAATCTATGAAAAAGCCGCAGGAGACCCGATAGCATTTTGGGAAGAGCGTGCCGCTGAGGGTCTCGAATGGTACAAGCGATGGGATGAGCCCTACCGCTGGGAGCCGCCATACATCAAATGGTTCATAGGCGGAAAATTGAACGCATGTTATAATGCAGTTGACAGGCATGTGAAGGCCGGCAAGGGAAATAAAAAGGCAATAATATGGGTTCCTGAGCTACCTAACGAGGAAACTCGCGTACTAACTTACGATGATCTTTATCGGGAAGTTAATCGCTTTGCCAACGTTCTCAAAAGTTTAGGCGTGAAGCGGGGCGACAGAGTCGGGATTTACTTGCCCCTGATTCCAGAAGTCCAAATAGCCCTTTTAGCATGCGCTCGCATTGGAGCGCCCCACAACGTCGTGTTTTCAGCTTTTAGCAGCGATTCACTTCACATTAGGCTTGAAGATGCTGAAGCAAAAGTCCTCGTCACCGCAGATGGTTACTATAGGCGGGGCAAAGGGGTGAATCTCAAGGCAAGTGCTGACGAGGGAATAAAAAACTCAAAAATTGAAAAAGTCGTCGTCGTCAAGCGCGCGGGGAATGAAGTAAAAATGGTTGAGGGGCGAGATTACTGGTGGCACGAGTTAATAGAAAAAGCTGAACCTTATTGCGAGCCCGAGGAGATGGACGCGGAAGAGCCATTGTTCTATCTGTATACCTCAGGCACTACTGGAAAACCAAAGGGAGTCATCCACACAACTGGCGGATATCTGACGCAAGCCTACTGGACGACCCGCTGGGTGTTTGATATACACGATGACGATATTTTTTGGTGTACCTCCGATATAGGGTGGATTACCGGCCATTCCTACGCGTGCTATGGTCCGCTTCTGAACTGCGCCACGATGCTTGTTTACGAAGGCGCCCCGAATTATCCAGTACCCGATCGATGGTGGGAAATTATTGAGAAGTATGGTGTCACAATTCTCTACACAGCTCCAACTGCCATTAGGATGTTTGTGAAACTGGGCGATGAGTTGCCTAAGAAGCACGATTTGAGCAGCCTTCGTTTATTGGGCACGGTGGGCGAGCCGATAGACAAAGAAGCTTGGATGTGGTATTTCAACGTCATTGGTGGCGGTAGGTGTCCGATCACCGACACGTGGTGGCAAACCGAAACTGGGGGGACGCTGATAATGTCGCTTCCGGGCATCGGCCCATTCATCCCGAGCATCGCTGGCAGGAGTTTCCCTGGTACTAAGCACGAGGTCGTCGACGAAGAGGGTAAAATTTTACAAGAGGGCAATAGCGGTTATCTCGTGCAGCTGCCGCCGTTTGCACCTAGCATGCTCCGGGGGCTTTACAAAGCTGATGAAAAATATCGAGAAACTTATTGGAATCGTTATCAAAATAGGTTTTACTTCACTAGCGATGGGGCGAGGAAAATGCCTTATAATTGCATTCGCGCTACTGGCAGAGTTGACGATGTGATGAAGGTCGCCGGACATCGCCTATCGACAGCCGAGTTAGAAGACGCGTTGAATAGACATGAGGCAGTAACAGAAAGTGCAATAGTGGCTAAGCCTCATGAAATCAAGGGCGAGGCTCCAGTTGCGTACGTGATTCTCAAGGAAGGAGTTCAACCATCCGATGAGTTGACGAAGGTATTAGTGAAACATGTGGATAAAACCATGGGGCCCATAGCTAGACCTGAGCGAATAATTTTCGCAAACGAGCTGCCAAAGACACGCAGCGGCAAGATTATGCGTCGAATCTTGAAAGCTTTGGTGATGAATGAGCCTATAGGGAATACAATGACTTTGCTTAACCCTAAAAGTGTGGAAGAGCTCAAGCGCAGAGTGGGGTATAATAAACCAGCTTAATTTTTTACTTTTGAATAAACAAGGAGTTCGCATTAAATCAATAAGTTATTTCTTTCTTTTTCTCAAGAGTTTTCCAAATCCACGTTTTTTGAGCATTGCTTTGAGTTCTTCCTCTGGTGGCTGTAGTGGCAGACGCGGCGGGGGCGTTCGGGTCAGCTTTGCCCCAAACGCATGAATGGTCCTACTTGCCACGAACATGTATGTGAGCACCATCACGCAGAAGTAGATTGGTTCGGGTGCGAGCGCCATAGACGTGATGATTGCGGATCCGATGATTGCGAGTCCGACCGCTAGGGCAATCGCAATCGTTTTGACCTTTCGACGGCGGTACAGCACCGTCAGCTTGCCCCCCAGACCTAGGAGTAGCGCCTCCAGTCCAAAAGCCAAAGAGCCGACGAGGAGAATTAGGTAGAGGATTTCGATGGCGCTCAAGCCGATCACCAATCGAGCTAGGGCGGTAGGAGATTTAAGGATGAAGTTGGATGACCGGCGAAAATTGAAGATTTTTTTTACTTGAATGTTTTTTCAAATCCGCAGAATGTTTTAAGCGGACAGGTCCCGCATTTTGGATTTCTTGGGAGGCAAATTTCTCGACCGAATAGAACGAAACCCCGATTTATCAAATGCCAATCTCTCTTTGAAAAAATCTTCTGTAAAGCGCCTCCAACTTGTTCAAGTTTGATTTCCTCCCCGACTAGTCCAAGGCGTCTGCTGATTCGATTGACGTGAACGTCAACTGGTATGCAGGGTTGTCCAAAAGCATAACAGAGAGTTACATCGGCTGTTTTTGGCCCAACCCCGGGAAGCTCTAGCAAGAGTTCTCGATCAGCTGGAACCGCCCCCTTATATTTTTTTAAAAGAATCCTGCAGATTCGCTTGATGTTCAAAGCTTTTTGTTTAGCGAGCCCAGCTGGTTTGATGAGTTGTCGCAGCTTTGGTGTTGATATCCCCAAAATTTGTTTAGGTGTGGAAGCAACGGTGAACAAAGCCTTGCAAGCCGCTTCGGTATTCTCCTCCCTCGTGCGCTGTGACAGCACACAACCGATCAATAGCTTGAATGGGTCGCGGTACCATCGTCGGGAAATCTCGGCGCCATACCGTTGTTTGAGGAATTTCACCACAGCACTACTTTTATCCATGGACGAACCTACGCTAATTTGCTGAGTTTAAACTCTTGGTGTAATGCGCGCACGGCTTTAGCAGCATCGGCTTCGCTGACCGCAAACGAGATATTTAGCTCTGAGGATCCTTGGGCAATCATTAGAATGTTTACTTTGTTGCGCCCCATCGTGTTGAAAACCCGCGCGGCGACTCCTGGCATTCCCTTCATTCCAGCCCCAACCGTTGCGATGATGCTTGCATTTCTATCGCAGGAGATGCTCCAGTCGATTCGACGTTTAGCGAACTCTGTGCGTAAAGCGCGGAGGGCGGCATCTAGTTGCTTTCGGTTGACGACGAAGCTGATGTTCGCTTGCGAGGAACTCTGGGAAATCATGAGCACTTTGATGCCTGCCTGTCCAAGTATGTCAAACACGGTCGCAGCCACTCCCGGGGTACCTATCATTCCCGCGCCCCCCACGGTGACCAACGAAACGTGCTTGCTAGCGGTTATTGCCTTGACTATCTCCTCGGTCCGCTTAGGTTTTCGGACAATCAACGTACCCTTATGCTCGAGTTTGAAAGCGTTACGTACGCGTACCGGGATGTCTAGCTCCATCGCCGGTTCGATCATCTGGGGGTGGAGCACCTTAGCTCCGAAGTAAGCAAGCTCCGTTGCCTCTAGGTAGGAGATCATCTTAATTACTCTGGCGTTCGGCTCCGCCTTCGGATCGGCGGTCATAATCCCATCGACATCGGTCATGATCCATATTTCATCAACGCCCAAGCTTGCACCGAGAATGGAAGCCGTGTAATCCGATCCGCCCCGACCTAGAGTCGTTATGATGCCATCTTTGGTACCAGCGATGAACCCAGTTACTACAGGAACTTCTCCAGCAGCAAGAATCTTGTTAAGGCGCTGCTGGACGAGTTTGCGGGTTTTCTTACGCAGCGGTCGAGCCTCAGTGTAGCGGTCATCCGTGAGAATCCCCGCTTCGAAACCAGTTAGGTGTTTAGAAGGTACCCCAAGCGATCTGATGGTCCCCGCAAGGATAGGTGCAGAGAGACGCTCTCCGAAAGACAGCACGAGATCTTGCGAGCGAAGTGAGAACTCGCCCAGATAGGAGACGCCCGTGAGCACGCGTTGTAAATTGTCGAGCGTATCCCTGACCATTCGTGTGGTCTGGTAGATAACTTCCTTATCAGCAATGGCGACTCTGCACGCTTCGAAGTGCTTGTTCGAGATGCGCTTCATGAACTCGGGGATTAGTTGCTTAGGGTTCGCGTGGGGTGCGACGAGTTTGCTCGCAATCGTCGCGAGTTCTTCGGTGACGCCCGCCATGGCGGAGGTGACAACCACGAGCTTGTCACGCTTTTTGCATCGGTCAATAATTAACTCAGCTGCTTTACGAATGCTCCTGCCGTCTTTGACAGGCACACCACCAAACTTGATCACAAGTCTCATTCCACCACCGTGACTAGCTTTTAGCTTCTGGTTCAATCACATAGTATGCGTTGAGAGCTTCGCAGATATTTTTCGCAAGCGCGTGATAACACATGTCGGCGTCGATTTTTTCGGTAGCGACGTTCATTACGTAGTCACGACAAGTGCAGAAAGTGCGAACAACTTCATACTCGTCTGCTTTCCCTCGCACGAACCATCGCCTACCCCGCCTTATCACGCAATGGCGCTTGATGGCCTCCAATGCTCGCTTACCCCGCCCGCCGTAGGCATCAATCATCGCTTGTTCGAGTTCCGGGGTCAACATCTCGCCTCCCTTAAGCTGCTCGAACAATTCATTTCTTCTGCGGAGAAAAGTTTCCGAGACCACCCACATCCCTATTTCTAAAAGCAAGAGATAGCTATAAAAATGGAGATACATGCTCGAGCAAACTTTAGACCTGTTGCGCAAGCACGGCATAAGGCTCAGCAAGCGGGTGGGGCAGCACCAAGTTGTCGATTCAACCCTCTTGGAGCAGATGGTTGATTACGCCGAACTCTCTCGTGATGACGTGGTGCTCGAGATAGGTGCCGGGATAGGAAATCTAACGCTTTTGCTCGCTGGGCGTGCCGGAAAAGTGATCGCGGTGGAGCGAGATAGGAGGCTCATAAAAGTCCTAGAGGAGCGGTTAAGGGATCACCCAAACGTCGAGCTTTTGTGCGGGGACGCGTTGCGCATCGAGCTTCCCAAGTTTAACAAAGTCGTCGCGAACCTTCCATACGGCATCTCCTCAGACATCACGTTCAAATTGCTCGAGCATGGTTTCGAGTTGGCCGTACTGATGTATCAACGGGAGTTCGCCGAGCGGCTTGCGGCAAAACCGGGGTCCGGCGATTACAGCCGCCTGACGGTGAACGCTTACTATCGAGCAAGCGTCGAGTTGTTGGGGGAGGTGCTACCAGAGGCATTTTTTCCCCAACCAAAAGTCACGTCAGCGATTGTCAGGCTTAGGCCGCGAGAACATCCGTTCGAGGTCACAGATGAGCGCATGTTGACCAACGTCATTAGAGCGCTCTTTCAGCATCGGCGCCAGCGGGTGCGAAATGCGCTATATCGTTCGTTCGGGGAAATATTTCCGGGGAAGCGCCCCCCGAAAGCTGAGCGCAGGGCGTTTATTGATGGGAAACTTCCAAAGGGGCTTGCTGAGGCTCGTGTGATGGATCTACCGCCCGAGAAATTTGGGGAAATAGCAGATTTTTTGGTTAGCTAATTTACTTTCGTTGTCCTTTATGTTCACTAAGAAAATGTAATGAAATAGTAACCAGCGAGGTAAACCCCCACAACGATTAATATAAGCCCCCCGACTCGCTCCACATACGGCACCGCGAACTCAAGCATGAATGAAACGCACATTGTCCTAAAACGCAGGAGCTATCGGCCATTTATGTAAGAACCAAGTGATGAAAATGGCGCATGTTATAGTCACACGGAATCCGGAAGTGTTTTTTAAATGATATACTTATGTTTGACTAGTTAGGGGTGATTAAAAATGGGTAAACTAAAAGCTATTGTTCTGATACCAGTTGTATTGGTAGCCTTGGGCGTGTCCACTTTGCGTCCTTGGTTGCCCCATTTTCTGCAGGGAAGTGTGTAGGTGAAGATGAGAGGGGCGCGGTTATTGGGCTTCCATTTTCGGTTTCGCGCCCCGCATTGCCCTAATTTGAATTGTACACACATTGAAAAAAAGCCAAAAGGGATAAAAAAATGCGCAGACGCGATTTAATAATTTTGGCTACATCTGGCGCGGCTTTTGGTGCCTTTATCTACAGGTTGGGGGGGCGGAGCTGGTTAGAAGTTGCGGGAATCCTAGCTGGGACCTTGATTGGACTGTTTATCGTGCTCATATTATGGGAATACTTTAGGAAAAGGGGAACAACTCTCCCCAAGTCTTTAGAAAAATTTAGGGCCAAAAGGCTACCTGTTACTCTGAAGGAGAAAATCTATCTATCTGTCGGCGGCTTGGTGATTTTTGGAGTTGCTGCGGGAATAGCTTTATTTTTAAAAGGAATGGGGGTGCCTTGGCCGGTCCTTTTGCTTGTATTTTTTGGGGTGCTTGTGCCAGGCGTGATCGTGTTGAATAAGATTGTTGGTCTTACCGATTAGTAGGTGGGCGATGAAGATGGGAAAGCGTAGTCATTGGGCCATAACTTTTGGTGCCACCTGCATCCTCATTGCCTTGAGCTTGTGGGTCTATGGTTTGCCCAAAACGATCCTCTTTTTAGTTATCTCGTTGCTCCTTTTAGGCCCATTTTATGCCATTCGACGTTTTGCGAGGGCCTCAACCTCCTTATCCCTGTGGCGAGGTCTCTTCATTCTCTTCGGCGCTTCCTCTCTTAGTTTCATCTTGTTCATTGCTCTCGTGATCCTCCGGAAGGAGCTCGGCTTAGCCGATTCTCCGCTTGTCATCATGCTTCTAGCCTATTTAATCGGCGTCCCCATAGGGGCCTACCTTGGAGACCGCTTGGGGAAGCGAAGAAACTACATGCCCTGGTGTAGATAAAAGAGGTTCCGCTATCTTCTTAGGGTAACATTTCGTGAATAGATTGGCTGGGAAAATGGGTTAAAGGCAAACCTTTACAAAAAAAGGCCGAATTTTATCGTTTTCGCTTCAAACCAAGTGCGCCGAGGAGGCCCAACACGCCCCCAATCAGACAAAGGTAAAGACCATATCCATAGTTAACGGTGGCGACTAGAACAGTACCGGTCTCGATGCCCGAAAAGCCCCAGCCAGCACCGATGATTGCCAATATTCCGCCAATCGCGAGCAATAGAGTCTTTCTGGGAACTCCAGGGAACACCAGCAACCCGAGGGCACCCACCAGCACAAGGATGCCGCCAATCAGGGCAACGTATGGCAAAACTAATGCTTACAACGATCGGAAATTCTTAGATTTGATGCAATATACAACGAAAACAGCTGCCACTTGTTTCATTCTGATCTGTCCTACTCCATAAAGTCCTCAGGCTTGGGCGGCTCCAGTTTTAATCCTTTGCGTTTTCGCGCGTCCCGAATGACTTGTTCCTGGAGCTCCTTTGGCAGCTGTTCAAATTTTTCGAATTCCGTCCCCCAGATTGCCCGCCCCTCGGTCTCCGAGCGCATCTCTGCCGCGAGCCCGAAGGAATTCGCTACCGGCAGCGAAGCTTTGATGATCGCGATGTCTTCCTCCGACTCCATGGTGACAATCCGTCCCCGGCGCCCTTGGATGACCTTGGTGGCGCCACCCATGAACTCCTGCGGCACCCGCACCTCGAGCTTGAGCAAAGGTTCGAGCACCGCTGGATTAGCAAGAAGGATTCCGGCCTGAATCGGGCGCCTGACCGCCGGGATGATCTGCGCTGGCCCACGGTGCACGGAGTCTTCATGCAACGATGCGTCGTTGATGAGTACCTTCAGCCTGCGCATAGGCTCGCGCATCAGCGGCCCCTCCTCGACGACCTCTTTGAAAGCCTCGATAGCATAGTCCTCAACCTCGCGCATGTACTGCACACCCTTGCTAACATCAACGAAAATGTTTGAACCGATTATGGAGACCACATTCCGCGCGGCGTGAGTTTCCCAGCCCAGTTCCCGGAGCACGTTTGCGCGCTCCTTTCGTTCCTGTTTTTTAGCAACTTTGCCATCCTCGATTGCTCTGACAACCTCTGGTTCGAGGGGTTCGACTTTAACAAAAAATCGGTTGTGTTTGTTGGGGGACTTTCCCTCGACACGTCCAGATTTACCAAGAATCGTCTCGCGATAGACGACGATGGGTTCAGACGATTTCACCTCCAGTCCAGCCTTCTTGAGCTTGTACTCCACTATCTCGAGATGGACCTCACCCATCCCCGAAACGAGGTACTCCCCAGTCTCCTCGTTGATCTTTATCTTTATGTTCGGGTCCTCGCGGGAGATCTTCTTGAGTTCGTTGATGAGCTTTGGCAGATCTTGGAAGTTCTTCGGCTCGACAGCAACGGTAACTACAGGTTCGCTGATGTAGCGAAGCTCCTCGAAGCCCTTACCCTCTGCCCCAATCTCTACTAGCGTCTCTCCCACGTAGGCCTCCTTCATCCCGATGAGCGCGGCGATGTTGCCAGCGGGCACCTTGTCGACCATCTCGCGCTTAGGCCCTATGTAGATACCAACCTGCTGGATGCGCGCGTCCTGCCCAGCGCTCACGAGTCTAACTGTTTTTCCCTTTTCAAGCGTGCCGGAGAAGATTCGACCCGTCGAGATGACTCCCGCCTGCTCGTCAACGATGACGTCGGTGACTATCATGCAAATTTTGCCCTCAGGGTTGCAGGAGAGCATGTCCTTGCCGAGTTCACTCTCCATGTCTCCTTTCCATATAATTGGTATTCGGTTCGCCTGCGCCTGTTTTGGGTTGGGGAGGTGGCGAGTGACCATGTCGAGCACGACCTCGTAAAGCGGGCTTCGCTTCGCCAACTCCGCTTGATTGCCCGTCTGATAGGCGGTGATGATGTCCTTGAAGCTGATGTTTCTGGCCTTCATCTGGGAAATCGAGAGGGCCCACTTCTCTTTCGCCGACCCAAAGGCGACTGAGCCCCTCTCAACACTCACCTGCCATTTTTCGGCGATGTCGGGTGGAGCGTACCTCCGGAGTAGCTGGTTGAACTTGGTTATGAGCTTGACGAAGCATGCTTGCATCCCATCGGGGGTCAGTTTGAGCTCATCGATGAGACGATCCACCTTGTTGATGAATAGTATGGGTCGCGCTCGCTCGCGCAGCGCTTGACGGAGCACGGTTTCGGTCTGCGGCATGACGCCCTCGACTGCATCGATGACGACGATCACACCATCGATTGCGCGCAGGGCTCGCGTGACATCACCGCTGAAGTCGACGTGTCCCGGGGTATCAAGCAAGTTGATGAGGTGCTCCTTCCCCCCGAAAGTATGCGACAGACTCACTGCCGCAGTCTGCACGGTTATTCCACGCTGCTGCTCGATTTCAAGGTAATCTGTAAAGAGCTGCTCACCCGCCAGCTCGAAGCTTATGATCCCCGAAGCGGCGACTAAACTGTCCGTGAGCGTCGTCTTGCCGTGGTCGACGTGGGCAACTATGCCTATGTTTCGGATCTGTTCTGGCATCCACATTATTTTGGCCACGTCGCCTAGGTGCTTGTAGCGTCGCATATTTACCACTTGTTAAAAAATATCTATATATTTCATCGCTTAAAAGTCGAGCTAACGGAAAGGTAGGACATCCGATTCGAGTTCACCCTTCTTCTTCTCGGGCGGTTTTGGGAATTCCTTGGGTAGCTCCTCGATGCGCTGCCCTATCCCAATCGTGTTCCCTATACCAGCGACAATCACCACGTCACCCGGCTTCGTCCGCTCCCGCACCGCCTGCTTCACTCGTTCGGCGGCTACATCGACAGCGCGTGCGAGACGTTTGTCGAGGGGCCTTATAGCTTCCTTGAATGACTCCTTGATCAAGATGGCGTCGAGCGGCACCCTGCGCTTCACCGATATTTCCTCGATCTTGTATTTTTCCGTTGGAGGTCCACCTATCGCAGCCCCGACGCCCTCGATCACATGCCCACTCGTGTCGCCCTCGAGCTTCAGAGCGGCGTCGATCATGATGATTCTATTCACCTTACGCTGTGCGACCAAGCGCTTGATCAACTCACCGGGTTTGCCAACCCGTCCTCCGGGCCCTTTCGCCTTTACCACGAGCAGCTTTCGCCCGTCGAACTTCGTCTCGGCGTAGATGGTATTTTCGACGGGTTCTCGACAGGGAGCCTTCCCGATCAACTGCGTCGCTGTCATTGCCCCAACGCCATCACCTATCGGTTTTCCGGCAGCGAAGGTTTTCGTTGCGTCCACGAACGCTTTCGCATACTCCTTCAGGAAAGGTAGTTGCATCTGGAGGACCATGACGAGCTGATAACTCTTAGTCTTCTCGGCCAGCAACGTGAAGTGGCGCACCAAGCGATAAAGGGAGTAGCTCGCCATCGCCCCCTCGAAGGTCATCTCTAAGTTGGCGGCGGCTTCGGGCTCGGCTTTTGGAGCTAAGCGCGCGACGACGCTCTCGAACCTCTTCTTCCGCACATCCAGCACGTGCTCAAGCCTGCGAAGCACCCCCACCGGGTCCTCGCTAACCGGCGCTATGGCGAAGAATTCGAGGAAATTGTTGAACTCCCGCTCGACGTCACGCCTGGGTCTGCCGTGCTTCGTTATCGCCCGGAGTGCGACCCTTTTGCTCTCCTTCGCCCAGTCCTCGAGCTCGCGGACCGACTTGCGCAGCTGCCCAAGCCCCATGCGTGCTTGGAGCCCTATCATGCGGGGCATGATGAAGATGGAGATGGCGAAGAAGATGGAACCAATAAATAGCCACGTCACTATCATGTCCGTGTCGAACGGCATAGCAATCCCAAATCTTGATTGTTCTCTGTTTTCATATAGGTTTGCCTTCGAAAAATTAAAGCCGTTTGGTGATGAAGTTTTTTAGCTGCGGGGGTAGCCAAGTCAGGTCAAAGGCAGTTTGCCGACTGAAGGCGTACGGTTCAGGGCCGTATCCCGTAGGGGTTCGGGGGTTCGAATCCCCTCCCCCGCACCACCTTTGACTACATAAAGTTAGTTAATCTGCTGATGATAAAAAGAAAAAAGGGAAATACAAAATCGTTTGAGATGAGCCGTTACTTTATTAAAATCTCCTTTAACTAGAACCGATAGAAATAGCCCTTAATCTCTAATAATCTTCAAGCTAGAGGCTCAGAAGCAATCTCCTTCTGTTGCAACATTACCGAGATGGTAGCCTGAGCAATCTGGCATTGCGCGCAAAAAAACAAATTTAGTGAAGCCCAAGTTTCCCCTTTTATAGGAAAGCAGCCAAGGGCTTTCGGTGAAAGTGATGGCCCGAGAGGTAAACGTTCGCTCCATCGTGGCCCCAGTACTTTCTATCTTGTTCCTATGCGCCCTCATCGAGCTCGGCGCCGGCAAGGTGTTTGAGGAGATGCAGGAGTACTTCACTACTCTACTTCCCGGGCTCATCGTGATGGTGCCGCCCCTGCTCGGTCTTCGGGGAAACATCAACGGCGCCCTAGCTTCGCGTCTCGGAACAGCGCTAAATGCTGGATTGATTGAGCCTCGCCTGACACTGTCCGCCGAAATCAAGGTCAATTTAGCTTCTTCTTTAATTCTCAGCATTATCGCGTCCGCCACTATCGGGGTCTTTGCCTTCGGGGTGAATCTGTTAACCAGCACTCCCACGATTGGCGTGCTCGAACTAATGGTAAAATTAATAGCAATAGCTGTTTTTGCGGGCTTTCTTTCGGGGTTGATTCTCGCCCTCCTGACTGTTTTCGTGGCGGTAACATCCTACGCACGGGGCTGGGACCCTGATAACATCACGAGCCCGACGATGGCGACGGTTGGGGACTTCGTGACCATAGCCTGCATCTACCTAGCTGTGCTCCTGGTGGTGTGAAGAATGGCCGTTTACAGTGTCAAGCGAATAGTGCTCGAGAGCTTCCCGGTGTTAACAGCAGGAATAATTATAGCACTCGCTGCGGGCTACATGCTAAACTCAAGCATCAAAAAAATCGCCGAGCTACCCATGATTCTGATGATGATCCCACCGATAAATGGGCTAGGGGGGAACATTGGGAGCATCCTCGGTGCCCGGCTCACCTCCGCACTTCACCTAGGCACGTTGGAGCCGAGGCTGAGGGGGCAGCTAGTGCTACGAAAGAACATGGCTGCTTCAGCGCTGGTCAGCTTCATAATCTTCTCACTCACCGGCGCGATATTTTTCGCGATCGCGTATGCGTCAGGTATACCGATCGCTCGCTCGCTTTCCCTAGCGCTCGCATTCTTCATCGCAGGCATAGCGTTGACCGCCGCCGTGATATTCGTAACGATTGCATCGGCGTTCGTTTCGTTCAGGGGGGGATTGGATCCGGACAACGTGGTAATACCCATCGTAACCTCAATCGGAGATGTGCTGGGCGTAACGTGTTTATTGGTGGCAATAACAATAGTAGGAGTGTAAAAACATGCCTCAATCGTTTAAACCCAAGAGCGTGCGAGAGCTCCTAACCGAAATGAAAGATGTCTCGGATCTCATGATAGACCTCGCCTACGCGGCGGTGCTTTTCGAGAGCGATGAGCTTGCGGACCGTGTGCATGAACTTGAAACTCGGATGGATAAGCTCATGTATCAAATCAGAACGATTGCCGCAGTCGTGACGCGAAACGTTCGTGAAGCCCGGAAAATAACTGGAATCCTTCAAGTTGCAAGTGCGGCAGAGGCGATCTCAAACGCCACCGGTGATATCGCTGACTTGGTTCGAATGGGAATCGAAATCCACCCCGTGGCACGTGATGCCCTCCGAACGGCCGATGAAAAAATCGCTTGGGTTGAAGTAAGTGAGGACTCGGTACTCGTCGGCAAGAAATTTTACGAGCTGAAGTTACCTTCGAGTATAGGTATTTGGACATTCGCCATAAAACGGGGCAAATCATGGATAGTCCTCCCACAAAAGAATACCGAGGTGCACGTTGGCGATGCGCTCATTGTGAAGGGGCCCCCAGACGGTGTCGCGATTCTATGTAAGATGGCCGGGGCACGCAGAGAGGTTTGGGCACCAGAGCGGAGATTGCCGTCGATCAGGAAAGCCCTAGCTGAGATGCGCGATCTAAGCAGTTTGATGGTTGACATGGCGTATTCCTCGATCTTGTTCAGGTCCCGCGAGATTGCTGAGGAAGTAATAGAAGTCGAAGAAAAATTCGATAAGCTCAGCTATAAGCTCTGGCTCGCCACGTTTAAGGCAGCAAAGTGGGAACGAAACGTGGCAAGACTCAACGGTTTGTTACAGATGGTCAGGTCTATGGAGCAAATATCCGATGCAGCTGTTTTGATCGCGGATGTGGCGACCCGGAGGGTCGGATTGCACCCTGTGTTCTCCAGAGCTCTGGCTGAAGCTGATGAACAAATCGGGAGAGTCAATGTTGCGGAGCGTTCAGATTTTGTGGATAAATCTCTAAAAGAGCTTAACCTATGGACAACAATGGGAGCATACGTGCTGATGATAAAGCGGGGTAAGCGTTATATGTTCGATCCGAGCAGACGTACCCGAATTCGTGCAGGTGACTCGTTAATCATACGGGGTTCTCAGCGCGGTGTTCAGAAGGTGAAGAAAGCGGCCAGGGGGTGAAAAGATGAAGATCATGTGGTGCAAGGATCTTGAGGATGTGGTGAATATCGCGCGCAGTCAAGGGTGGCTGTTCTACCTTAACCTCCAAGGCAAGCATTACTACTACGTTTATACTGGGACCGAGGCGGAGCTCCTGTGCATTGCAGTCGAGGCAAAAGAACTCCTGACGGCTAAATACGTGACGATTAATGACGAAGGCAAGCTCGTGGCCTCGGAAAAGCCGATTATGCCTGCATGTGCCAAGGTTAACACCGTAGTTAAGGATGAGGGATTCGAAAAGCTCCTCGAGTAAGGCTTATTTTTCTAGGGTTAAGAGCGCTATCTGTTCGAGCACAAGTTTTTGGATTGGTGCAATTTTCAATTCATCCTTTGGTATCGAGAAGACCTTACGCAGCTTTGAAACCTTCTCTCGCGTCACATCGAGCACATCATCATCACGCTTTATGCCCAAATCGCGACGAATGTTGACCGATGCCTGCTTCACTCGTGCACGAGAATCCCCCAAAGTTAGAATTGCCAAGTCTTTGCTACCCTTGTGCAAACCAACCTTCTCAAATGCGCGCGCGATCTGACGCTCCGCGGCCACCCAGCAGAAGAGTTCGATGTGGAGCGAGCTAGCGAAGTTCTTTTTCGTGGCTTGAGCGATGAGGGCAAGGCGAGCAGCGTGTACCAAGTGTTCTTTGCCGGCTATGCTCGAAGCTTCGAACACTTGGCTGGTAGTTCGATTTTCTTTGTCTATCGTGGCAAGCTTCCTCAAGAATTCGTCGACATCATCCACTCTAGCTTTCCCACCGACCACACCCACGACGCGCTTGCCGTACGCACCTCTTAGCTCAAACATACCCAACACCATAGAAGGCTCTTTAAGGATTTGCCTCGAATATTCAATGATAAAATGCTCTCGACTGCATATAAGCTCAAAATTGAGGACCTAGTGCGTGGCCAGTACGTCCGCTCGCCCGAGGGTACCGAGCCCAGTTACCTGCTTACTCCCTGGAACCAGCACATCCCCCGCGCCCGGGTGTTAGGCACGGTCGTGGATAAATTTGTGAGGGATGATCAGGGTTATGCTACGCTTCGCCTCGATGATGGAAGCGAAACAATAAGCCTTCGAGCTTGGCGGGAGAACGTGCCCGAGCTCGCGGGCTTCAAAATGGGAGACCTCCTCGATGTCATAGGGCGCGTGCGGGAGTTCGAGGGGGAAGTATACCTCGTACCCGATCTCATCTTTCGTGTCGAAGACCCAAACTGGGAACTTGTGCGAGAACTCGAGATTCTGCATGCGCGGAGGAGAGCCCTAGCGCAGGGGGTACGACCACAGCCAAAGCAAAAAGCAAAGCTCGAGCCACGACATCTGCAGATAGAACTTTCCCAGACGCCCCCAGCGGTGGGACCAACCATTGAGACCATAGAGGAGGTAGAGGCTCCCCCATTGCCCAAGGTGCCCGACGAAACTAAAAAGCGGGTAACCCTCGCGATCGAGAAGCTCGACAAGGGAGATGGAGCAGCGCCCACAGACATAGCGGCTGAGCTCGACCTTCACCAAGCCGATGTCGAGGATGCTCTCCGTGTGCTGATTGTGGATGGAGAAATATTCGAGCCCCGTGCTGGCAGGTTCAGGCGATTGGGATGAGTGAAGACTACGAAAAACTGCTTGACCGCGCCATCGAGCAAATCCCCAAGGCGGTCTTCGAGAGCTCTCGCTTCCAGATCCCCGCGGCAGAAGTGTCGATTGTTGGGAACCGCACAAACCTCCGGAACTTCCGGATCATCGCGAGCACCCTCAACCGCGAGCCTGAACATCTCATAAAATATCTGCTCCGAGAGCTGGGAGTGGCTGGCAACATCGAGGGGACCCAGGCTGTCTTCCAAGGGAAATTTTCGAATGCCGCCGTGGACGAGCGCATCCGACACTACGCTGAAGAGTTCGTGCTCTGCCACGAGTGCGGAAAGCCCGACACTAAGCTCAAGCGACACGAACGGTTCTACATTCTCCGGTGCGAGGCGTGCGGTGCCAGAGCATCGGTGAGGAGCGTTTAGCCTTGCCCTCCCTCAAAGTAATCCGAACTCAGGACGAGGTGCTTGTCGTCGTCTGCGATTCAGAGCTACTTGGGAAAAAATTCAATCAAGGAAAGCTGAAGCTTGAGGTCAAGGAATCATTTTATCGAGGCACCGAAGCTAGCGTCGAGGAGTGCCTCACAGCACTGCGCGAAGCCACGATTGCAAACCTCGTGGGATCGATTGTGCGGCACGCGGTCAAAGTCGGCATTATCGAGCGCTCAAATGTTCTCAAGATCCAAAATGTGCCACACGCACAGCTCGTTAGGTTTTGAGCACCGGAGCAGTAACTGACATAAGCGAATCCTAATAACAATCCACTAATAAACGATGACGCTTTGTACGCTTGGCAACTTTCTCAGCGCCTCGATTACATCGCCACGCACTGGCTCGTCAGTGATTAAAGTCAGCTTGGGTTGAGGCACGAAGTGAGGGTCGTCCGCAACTGCCTGACGGATGCTTATTCTGAAGCGTGAGATGGTGCCCGCCACCTCGCTTATGATGCCGGGCTTGGCCGCGTCCTTCGGCAGTATCTCGATTACTCCCATCCCGAGTTGCTGCGCCACGCCCTTCAGGTAAGCTATGGACTCAAGGTTTTCGAATATCCCACGCAGCTCCCCATTTTTCAAAATCGTCCGGGCGGTAGCATCGACCACGCGCCGATCGACGCCCACCTCCCGCGCTATCTGGACAGCGGGAATCCGGATATCGCCGCAGGCTATTTCTCCACTCTCCCGCACGCGAAGCCCGTACTTGAACAGCACCCGCGCGACGCTGAGCTGAGCTGGGAAATCAGCGAAAGCATCCTGAATCTTCGTCCACATCCCAGCGCCGCCCACGCGCTCGCGCTCCGCTCCGGCCATGTGTGCTATCACCAACCGCATCACGCTCTCGATGAACGCGGGTTCCAGTCCCTCGCTTTTTGCCCGCCTTCTAGCACGGTTGATGACCGCCCGTTCCCTTGTCGCGTCCCGGATCCCTAGCTTGAGCTTCCGTTTCAGCGCCACGAAATCGTCTGCGATTTTAAGTCGCTGCGCGAGTAGGGAAACGACTTGCTCATCAATACTGTCTATTTTCTGCCTTAACGTCTGTAAATTTTTCTCGCTCATTGACATTCCTCTATTCTTGCGCCCTCAACAGCCGGCTTGGTGATGATTATTTTCCCGGGTCTCCCCCGCCAAGCCCTCTTTATGTTTTTGGCGCTACTCGACTTAGCTATTGCTACTACCGCCGGGCCAGTGCCTGTGAGACCAGCCGCGAGCGCGCCTGCGGCCAACGCATCCAGCGCTATCGTTGAGTCGTAGCCGAGCGCGCCCGAGTAGAGCAAGCCGTTGAGCGTCAGGGCACCGAAGACATTTCCGCGTATAGCTTGATCGTGTGCGACCTTGACGCCCTTCTGAAGTGGCTTGATCCGGGCCATGTTTATCCGCGAGGTGTGGAACTTCATCGGTGGCACGTAGATGAGCACGGTGAGTTTCGGGTCTAGTCTGAACCGCCGAAGCACACGTCGTTTGATGTTGTCTGTCACTGCACCGAAACCAAAAAATGAAGCCGCCGCATCATCAAATGCCCCAGTTATGGTGACACCTGCCTCAAATGCAGCATCGATACCTAAGTCCAGTACGAGTTTTGGTTTTGGTTTTCTGCCCAGCGCCGCGAAGGTAGCGAGCACCGCGGCGTTTGCGGCAGCGGAGCTGCTCGACAGTCCCACGGCAATCGGGACTTTGGACCTTGTCTGCACCCGTGCGCCGTAGGTTCGTTCAAGCTTGAAATGTTTGAGAACCTTTTGCACGCATATCTCAATCAGTCGAGGGCTTTCAGGAGGGTCATCAACCACTCGCCCGATAATCTCCCCGGGTCTATCGGTAAGCTCACAACTCGCCCTAACTCGAAGCTCGATCCCAAATGCGGCCCCCTTGCCCGTAGCTATCGCGTTAACGACGGTGGCGGAGCCGCACGCCAAAGCAGCCCCTCGACGTTTGACCAGACTCCACACCCCTGTGAAATTTACTTGAAGCGATTAGGATTAACTTTTCCGGCGCGTAACATGTGATCCGCGAGCACCAGTGCAAGCATCGCCTCGGCCACGGGCACGATGCGCGGGCAGATGTTCGGGTCGAATCTTCCCTTGAGCTTGATTTCAACTTCTTTCATCCGAGCGATGTCGACAGTTCGCTGCGGCTTGGTTATCGAGGGGGTGGGTTTGACTGCTATCCGAGCGACAATCGGCATGCCTGTACTTATGCCGCCGAGGATGCCCCCAGCGTTATTCGTCGCACTCATTATCTTGCGCCCACGAAGCGTTAAGGGATCATTCATCTCGGAGCCGAGCATCTGGGCCGCTTTAAAGCCAGAGCCGATTTCAACGCCTTTGACTGAACCCATCGACATCAGGGCATGAGCGATATCCGCATCAAGCTTATCGAACACGGGCTCGCCCAATCCGGGGGGCACGTTGAGCGCCCGAACTTCGACTATCCCACCAGTACTATTTCCATCCGCACTCGCTTGCAACACTGCTTGTTTCATCCGCTCAGCCACCTTTGGGTCAGCGCACCGCATGGGGTTCCGCTCGACATTTTTACGGATTTCTTCGGGCTTCACCTCCCGCCCAACCGCCACGTTCGCGGCCTCGACGGTATGGCCTAGAATCTCGATCCCATGGGCTGCGAGCAGCTTCTTCGCTATCGCCCCAGCTGCAACTCGCCCAACAGTTTCTCGTGCCGATGCTCGCCCCCCTCCGCGGTAGTCAATGTGTCCGAACTTGAGCCAGTAAGCGATGTCAGCGTGACCGGGCCTCGGCTTAGTTTTGATTTCTTCGTATGGTTTCGAGTTGACATCGATGTTGCGGACGAGCATGCAGATCGGCGTGCCGAGCGTCTTGCCTTGGAAAACCCCAGAGAGGATTTCGACTCGGTCACGTTCCCTGCGTGGTGTCGCAAGGATTGACTGACCAGGACGCCGCCTGTCGAGCTCGTGCTGCACATCCGCCTCGCTCAGCGGTAAACCAGCTGGGGCACCATCGACAATCACGCCGATAGAAAGGCCATGGCTCTCGCCCCAAGTTGTGACCTTAAATACCTTCCCGAATGTATTACCAGCCATCAAACCAACTCCACTTTCCCCCCCAACTTTCGTATATCCTCGACAAAGCTTGGATATGACACGCTAATGCTCTCCGCGCCGTCTATAATGGTTTCCCCCCACGCGACTAAACTAGCTACCGCGAGAGCCATCGCCATTCGGTGGTCTCCATAGGAAGTGAGTTTTGCGCCTTTGAGCCGCTTCACTCCTCGAATGCGGAGCTCGTCCGGTCGCTCCTCCACTTCGGCCCCCAGCTTCCTAAGTTCACTTGCCAGAGCGCGGATACGATCAGTCTCCTTGAGTCGGAGATGGGGGATATTCAGGAGCCTAGTCCGACCTTCGGCAACTGAGCCGAGCACCGCGAGCGCAGGCACCAAGTCCGGATTATTGCCACAGTCGGCCTCGATACCTGAGAGCTCCCCGCCGCCAGAGACTTCGACCGCCTTGCCTTTCACCCGCACATCTGCCCCAAATTCGCGGAGTAATTCAATAATCCGCTTGTCCCCTTGGGCGCTTTGCACATCGAGGTTGCTCACCCGCACGGTCCCTCCCGCGAGCGCGGCTGCTGCGAGCATGAAGGATGCTGAGGAGAAATCACCGGGGACCTTGAAATCTATCGCCTTGAAGACCTGTCCACCCGGAATTTTGAACTCCATGAGGTCGCGGCTGCGCTTGATTCGGGCTCCAGCCCCATCGAGCAGCTCGAGGGTGATCTCGACGTAGGGCTTGGATCGGAGCTCTTCGGTTACGGTTATCTTGACATCCTCTTTTGCGTAGGGGGAAACCAACAGTAATGCTGAGATAAACTGTGAACTTATCGCGCCCGTGATTTCTACCTCACCCCCGCGTAACCCACCACCCACCACTACCGGCGGCCTGCCCCGGAGCCCCTCGCAACGCGCTTTGGTCCCCAGCTTGGCAAGCGCCTCGATTAACGGCCCCATTGGTCGAGCGCAAACTGATTCATCTCCGGTCAAACGTACGAGCTTGGGTGAAAGCGCTGCAATCGCACTCATCAAACGAATCGTTGTGCCTGAGTTGCGAGCGTCGATAGTATCAGCACGGGGCTTGAGTTCGCCAGCTGTGCCTAGGACTCTCCAAACATCACCTTCTTGGCTGACTTCCGCGCCGAGCGTTCGAGCCGCTTCGATCGTCGCCTCGGTGTCGAAGCTTACAAGCGGGTTGATGACCTTGCTTTCACCCCTCGCCAGCAACGCAACCATGAACGCGCGATGGGTGTAACTTTTTGAAGGCGGCGCTTTAACTTCGCCTGCCAGTTTTGAGGGCTTAACTTTCAACAACGCCATGGAGCTCCCGCTACACAATCTCCGAAAGGTTTAATAAGGATTTGACGCGAGGGGCAGTAACTGGTGTAAGGTATGGCAAACCAGATGAGCTGTGACGGCGGTAATTGCTTTTATTGCTAGAGCAGTCATACCTAGACCGCGAGCAAATTCGCGCTTTTTAGTACACTTTTTAATGTGGGTGCAGCATATCACATACGGAGGTAGTGTAATTGTCCGAGATTGGAAAGCGCGTGAGGCTTGAGCGGTTAATCGACCGGAAAACAAGGCGAACTGTGATTGTGCCTATGGATCACGGCTTGAGCATGGGGCCTATCGCAGGGCTCGAAGACATGGCATCAATTATAAACAAGATAGCTGATGGTGGGGCAAATGCCGTCGTGCTCCACAAAGGCATCATTCGCGCCGGGCACCGAGGATATGGAAAGGACATTGGGTTGATCATTCACCTCTCGGGAAGCACCTCGCTGGGGCCTGACCCTAACATTAAGGTTCCGGTAGCGACGGTTGAGGAAGCAATCAGCTTGGGCGCGGACGCCGTCTCGGTCCACGTGAACGTGGGTGCAGCGAACGAGCCGGAACAGCTCCAGGCACTAGGTGATGTCGCTGAAACATGCGCGAGCTGGGGCATGCCTTTATTTGCGATGATGTACCCACGCGGGGCCAAAATAAAGAACCAACATGCCCCCGAGGTAGTTGCGCAGGTAGCACGGGTTGGAGCGGAGCTAGGGGCTGACATAATCAAGATCTCTTACACCGGAGACATCAACTCTTTCCGAAAGGTTGTTCGGGGCTGCCCTGTGCCCGTGGTGATCGCGGGTGGTCCGAAGATGGCGACCGAGCGGGATGTGCTCAAAATGGCGGGCGAGGCGATTAAAGCTGGAGCGATAGGGGTTTCGATAGGACGCAACATCTTCCAGCACCGAAACCCGGCCAGAATGACTCGGGCGCTAACGCAGATCGTACATGAGGAAGTCTCAGTAGATCGGGCGATGCGTGAGCTCAAGCGGTGAACAAAATTGCGCAAGCTTGTTTGGGTCAATGCTGACTGGGAGGAGCCTTGGGAAAAGCGAAAACCCTTCATCAGTGCAGCGATTGATGCTGGCGCGGATGTCGTGCTGGTGAAGCCCGAGGAGGCTCAAGAAGCAATCAAGCTTGGGGCTATCACTATCACGGCAAGCGAGCCGGCGCCTGGTGTTAGTGTGGTGATGTTGAGCGCTCGAAGCACTGCCGAGGTCGAACAAGTAATAAATCAAGTTGAGAAGCTGCACGAACAAGGAAAAAAGGTTGCGATACTGGTTGAGGTAGCGAACAAGGAACTTGAGCGCGCCGCCATCAAAGCTGGAAAGACAGCCGACTTCCTCGTTGCGATCACGCCCGACTGGAAGGTAATTCCGCTCGAGAACTTAATCGCTGAACTCCAAAGCGCTGAGGTTAAAGTTCTGACTGGAGTGAAGGACGCCGAGGAAGCTAAAGTCGCGGTAGAAACACTCGAGATCGGTGTTGCCGGTGTGTTGCTTGACCCGCGAGAGCGCGGAGTTAGAGAAATCCGCAAAGTGTGCGAGACATTCGAGTTGCTCACGCTCGAAAAGCTTGAACTCGTGCCAGCGAAGGTGACTACAATTCGCCCCGTAGGTATGGGCGACCGAGCCTGCGTTGACACCACCTCACTCATGAGCGTTGGTGAGGGGATGTTAGTGGGAAGCCAGGCAGGTGGTATGTTCCTCGTTCACTCAGAGACGCTGCTAAGCGAGTTCGTCGAGCCTCGCCCATTTCGCGTGAACGCGGGGGCAGTGCACGCCTACATCCGATTGCCCGGGGGGAAAACAAAATACATGTCAGAGCTAGGCGCGGGCGACGAGGTACTGCTCGTAAACGCTAGGGGCGAGTCCCGGGTGGGCGTGGTCGGACGGGTAAAGATAGAGCGTCGGCCGCTGTTGCTCGTTGAGACCGAGCGTGAAGGAGAAAAATTCAAAACGCTGCTCCAGAATGCTGAAACGATAAACCTCGTCGACAAAAGTGGAAAACCTATCTCGGTGGCGAAGCTCAAGCTCGGTGACGAGGTGCTCGTACACATCGAGCGAGCTGGACGACACTTTGGCGTCAAGGTTGAGGAAACATTAGTCGAAAGATAAACAGGGGTGTTTACTTTTGAGCGAGCTGAGGTTGGGCGAACACAAGTTGTTAACTCCAGCCATCTGCGGTGCAGTAATGGCTGAAAAAGTCAACGAAATGAAAGCTGGCGTAACCAAAGCCATCGAACAGGGTGCCGACTTGGTTGAGCTCCGGGTGGATGGACTTCACGATCAGGCTGGCTGGGAGGAACTGCTACCTGTCAAAGTGCCGGTGATACTGACGAACCGCCTAGAGCGCGAGGGAGGCGGCTTTAAGGGAAATGAAAATAAGCGCATTGAGGTGCTGCTCAAAGGCGTGGCGCGAGGAGTTTCCTGCATCGACATCGAACTCTCGACTCCCGAATCCCTGCGCGAGCGAGTGGTGTCGCAGGCTAAAAAATCCGGTGTCTCGGTGATAATGTCATATCACGATTTTTCCATAACCCCATCCATCGAAGTTATGATTGACATTGCAAAACGCTTAGCGAGAGCTGGGTGTGACATCGCTAAGATTGTAACATTCGCGGAGGGCACAAAGGACGCGCTCCGCATGCTTGACTTTCTAGCTCAGGTGCAGGATGAGGTGGCGGTGCCCATCATAGCTTTCGCAATGGGGGACGCCGGCAAGATAACGCGCATTGCTGCCCCGATGCTAGGTTCGCCTATCGTCTACGCGGCTGCAGGCAAGGCAACCGCGTCTGGGCAGCTCGATGTCGAGACTATGAAGCGCTTATTACATGAGTTGATTCCCAAGGAGAAACGATGAACTTGGCGAAGCTCAAACTCTTCGCGCTGATAGGTGACCCAGTCGGGCAAAGCCTCTCGCCGGCCATGCACAATGCCGCCTTCCGAGCTCTTGGGCTTAAATGTGCTTACATCGCCCTGCGCGTGCCAAAGCCCATGCTTGCCGACGCAATCGCTGGCGTCCGGGGGCTGGATGTTGCTGGGCTCAACGTCACCATTCCCCATAAAATAAGTATCATCAGTCTGCTTGACGAGCTAGATGAGTCCGCGAATTTGGTAGGCGCGGTCAACACGGTTAAAAACAATCGGGGGAAGCTCATCGGGTTCAATACTGACGGGGAGGGTGCCCTTCGAGCGCTTGAGGAAAAGATTGGCTCCGTTAAGGGGAAAGAAGTGGTACTTTTGGGTGCAGGAGGGGCCGCCCGCGCCATCGCTTTCTCTCTAGCTAGGGCGGGAGCGAGGCTCACAATCGCCAATCGCACCGTCCCAAGGGCGCAAGCGCTGGCGTCGGCAGTCGAGCAAAAGCTGAGTACAAATGTAAAAGTAGCTTCCTTGAACCGCGCCGAACTCACTAAAGCTTTGAAAAATGTGGATGTCCTCATCAACGCCACATCAGTAGGGATGCATCCTAAGATCGACAAAACTCTAGTGCGCGCGAACATGATGCGTCGCGGACTCGTTGTTTATGATATCGTCTACAAACCTCTTCGGACGAAGTTGTTGCGAGAGGCAAGACGGGCGGGGGGAAAGACCATTGATGGGTTGGGAATGCTCGTGCATCAAGGCGCGCTAGCGTTCGAGATTTGGACTGGCAAGCGTGCACCCATTAAGATTATGAAGGCTGCGGCAAAACGAGAGTTGAGGGGGGAAAACAGGTGAAGTTCGCTGTCATTGGCGCGGGCGCGATGGGACAATGGCTGGCTGGTTTCATCAAACAAAATTTGGGCGAGGTTGTAGTCGCAGATGCCAGCGCAACCCAGGCCGAGCGAGTAGCCAAAGAATTAGGTATAATCTCTAAGCCAATCCCCGAGGCTACTGCGGAAGCTGAGTGCGTGCTGGTCGCTGTGCCAATCTCCAAAATTCCTGAAGTCATCAAATCGCTCGCTGGGCAAGTCCAGCGAGGAGCACTACTCGCCGATATCACCTCAGTAAAGAGCGATGTCGTTGAGGTCATGCAGACCATAGAAGCAAAAGTCGAGCTTGTATCACTCCACCCGCTCTTCGGTCCGGGGGCGGCAAGCGTCAAGGGAAAGGATTTCGTGGTGGTGCCAGTAAAGCCCGGCAGACGCTACGCCGCGCTCAAACACCGCCTAATCGAGCTGGGCGCGCGAGTCACCGAGATGGAAGCGGAGGAGCATGATCGTTTGATGGCGATAATTCAATGTATGACTCATTTCGTGCTTCTCGCCTACCTGGACGCGCTCAAGTCGATGAAGGGGCTTAAAAAAGCGGAGAAGTTTCGTACCCCGATGTTCGCGACGTTGCTCGATCTAGCTAAATCCGTGCTCGCGGGGAATCCTGAGCTATACGGCGAACTTCAGGTGCGCAACAGATACGCGCGGGTCGTACGGAGCTCGCTCCTCGAGGCCTGCCGTTCGCTGGATGTCGCCTTCTCTGCGGGCGATGCCAAAAGCGTTCGAGCAATCTTCAAAGAGGCCCTAGCTCCATGGGGATCGGCTGAAACCAAAAATGCATACAAAAGGATGTATGAACGATTTGAGGAGGGCAAAACATGAAGGTGGGAGTTCTTGGGCCCAGAGGAACATATTCAGAACTAGCTGCTAAAAAACAATTTGGTGAAAAAGTAACGATAGTACCATATCCAAAGATTACCGATGTTGCCAATGCAGTAGCAAGTAAAAAGATAAATTTTGGTGTCATCCCGGTTGAGAGCTTGCGGGAGGGTTCCGTAGGGGAGGCGCTAGATGCGATTGCATGGACCGACATCAAAGTCCACGCTGAAATCGTTGCCCCAATCTCACATTCCTTACTCGGAGTACCGGGGTCGAAGCTCGTGCAGATCGCTCAGGTGCTTTCCCATCCTCAAGCGCTGGCCCAGTGCCGCGAGTTCCTGCGGAAGAACTTGCCAAAAGCGGAACTCATCGAGATGACGAGTACCGCCAAAGCCGCGGAACAGGTGGGCAAACTCAAACGACCTCACATGGCGGCGATCGGGCCAAAGGCGCTCGCAAACCTCTACGGGCTGGAAGTGCTTCACGATGACATCCAGTCGGGCGAGACGAACACCACCCGCTTTCTATGCCTCGCGAAGGAGGATAGCAAACCCACGGGCCGCGACAAGACCTCGGTCGCATTCTACACCGCCCAAGACAGGCCGGGTATCCTTCACGAGATATTGGGTGAGTTCGCGGTTCGTAACATAAACCTGACGAAGATTGAGTCCCGTCCGTCAAAGAAGGCGCTCGGCGATTATCTCTTCTTCATCGACTTCGAGGGGCACCGCGAGGATGCAAAGGTGAAGGAGGCGCTGGAGGGCTTAAAGCGGAAAACGGCAATGCTCAAAGTGCTCGGCTCCTACCCGAGGCGATTCTAGATGACACAGACGACCGAAAAGGACGCCACGAAGCTAATCAAGCGCTCACTTAAAATAAACCTCCCAGCCGTGGAGCGCAAACTCGTCGCATTCATCGAGCAAAAAATCAGGGAAGCGGGAGCCGAGGGCGCGGTGGTCGGGCTCAGCGGGGGGTTAGACTCATCGGTGGTGGCTACTTTGTGCAAAAAAGCTTCAGGCAAATCCAATGTCTTAGGAGTCTGCATGCCAGAAGCCGGAGTTACAAATCCTCGAGATGTTGCCGACGCTCATGATGTCTCGAACAAGCTAGGTATAAGATTTAGAGTAGTTGACATCACCCCAGCGGTGCTGGGAATACACCAAAACTTATACGATTTTAGGATTGGGGCACGCGTCCCGGCAGCCAACGTCAAACCTCGAGTGCGAATGACGATTCTCTACTATTACGCAAATCTGCTTAACAGCCTCGTGGTTGGGACTTGCAACCGGAGCGAGCGTCGGGCTGGATATTTCACTAAGCATGGGGATGGGGGGGTCGATCTAATGCCACTTGGCTGCCTTTACAAGACGCAAGTTAGACAGCTCGCAGCACACCTGAATGTGCTAAAGCGGGTGATTGAAAATGTGCCCTCAGCTGGTCTTTGGCGGGGGCAGACCGATGAGAAGGAACTCGGCATCTCATACGAAAAACTCGACATGATATACGCCGGACTTGACCTCGGATTGGAGCCGGATTTGATAGCTGATGCAGCAGGCGTGAAAATCGAGGATGTGAACCGCTTCATCGAGCGAGAGCGACGAATGGCCCACAAGCTCAGCATGCCTGAAATCCCGAAGCTTTAGGCATTCAGGTAGTAAACACCCTTTTTACTTCGCTGGCACTAGGTCGACACACATCCCCGCCGCGATCGTTTGCCCTCCGTGGCGAACCGCGAACCTGCTTAGCTCGGGAACCTCGCTGGTGCGCTCAATCACGATGGGCTTATTCAGCACCACACGAACGAGACCTGCGTCGCCTTTTCGCAGCGCCTTCGGCTTCTCTTCAATCACTGTTCCCGTGCGCGGGTCGATTTTCTGGAGGATTTCTTCAAACCTCCCGAGCACGTGCGCGGCGTGACAATGGAATAACGGCGCGAAACCCGGGGTGAGCTCGGTGGGCACCGCAAGCACAATGATCTTTGCGGTGAACTCGCTCGCGACCGTGGGTGGCTTGTCGGGGTGTCCGACGACATCTCCCCGCTTTACATCGGCCTTTGAAACGCCACGAACGTTGAATCCTATGTTGTCCCCGGGCACGGCCTGTTGCATGGCCTCATGATGCATCTCGATCGATCGAACCTCACCGCTCTTCCCCGCGGGCTCGAACACGATGGCATCACCGACCTTTAGCACTCCGGTCTCAACCCGCCCTATGGGCACGGTCCCAATGCCCGTGACTGAAAAGACATCCTGCACGGGAATTCGAAGGGGCTTGTCGATTGGCTTCTCAGGCTCGATAAACGTTTCCAGCCCCTCGAGCGCATTCGGTCCCTTGTACCACAACATCTTCGCGCTAGCCTTCGTCACGTTTTCGCCGTGGAAGGCGGAGAGTGGTATGTAAAGAAAATCGTTTGCGTTGCGATAGCCTATGCCGCCTAGCAACGCAACCAAATCTTCCCTCAATTTATTATAGGCCGCTTCGTCATAACCCACGATGTCCATTTTGTTTATCGCTACCACGAGCTGTCCCACACCAAGAGTGAACGCGAGCGCCGCGTGCTCCCGCGTTTGGGGCATGACTCCATCGTCGGCTGCGACCACGAGCACCGCTGCGTCAGCTTGACTTGCCCCAGTGATCATATTTTTCACGAAGTCCCGGTGTCCGGGGGCATCAATTATAGTGATGTAATTCTTGGAAGTCTCGAGCTTCCGGTAGGCCACATCGATCGTTAGCCCACGGTCGCGCTCCTCCCTTTCACGATCCATCACCCAAGCAAACTTGAAGCTTCCCGCCTCTTCGCTGATTTCTTTCTCCGAGATCACGCCAAGCTCGACGAGTAGCTTGCCGATAAGTGTAGACTTCCCGTGGTCGACATGACCGATAAATACCAAGTTGACGTGCGGCTTCGCCATGAACGGTCACCCTAAGAACTCTCATCTCCAGCCGATGCGCTTTTCACGAAATTTGAAATATTAGTGAAGGCGAGTCTCAGGTCACTGGAAAGTTTTTCTGCCGCCCTGCGCAGAGGTTCGACATAGACGTGAACCACTTCCGACTTTCCACGCTGGAAATCGTAAAGTTTGTTTGCGATTCGATCAGCCTGAGAAGCGCACTGTTCGATTGAGCTCAATATCTCAGCTTGGAATCCTTTCTTCAGTTGTTTGGTGATTCCGCGAAGGTCTTCGGAGAGTTTTTCGGTTTGCCCGTTAAACTTTTCTTGCGTCAATTCCTCGAACCCATCTCTACCAAGGAGCAGGGAAATGCGAGAGTTTAGAAGGTCCGCGTTTGAGGAGAGAGAACCGAGGTCAGCACTAGCTATGCGCGTCGCTGCTTCGACATCCCCAGGGCTGAGCCGACGGAGCTCCGCCCCGGACTCCCCGATGTCCGCCCAGAGGTAGAAATTCTCGATTGGGACTTGTTTGACCTCGGCGGGCGGCTTCATATACTGGGAAATTATGCCAAGTACAACGAGTACAGTCACCGCCGCCAGCACAGCTGTGAGGGGCAGGAGATATCCACTCGTGCCACTCGCTATTATCAACGCGATCACGGCCAAGAAAAGTGGAATTATGGTAAGAAGGGGCGGGCGCATGATCATCACTTTTGAGATGGTTTTGCTTGCCCAAAAAAGCTTTTCATAGTCAGGTTTAAACGAATGAGAAGAAATTTACCGATGATTAGATGAACAAAGTTTCTCCCTTGCATCCTCGCGCAGAGTCCTTGCGCATCCGTGAGCGGCTCGTCGATGGCTTCAAAGCGGGATTAGTGGTGCCCGAGGGGCTGGCGGCGCACGGCCGGGGAGAGGCGTTCGACTATATTTTGGGCGAACAAACGACCAAGCACGCCCGACGCGCCATCGAGGCCGCGGCTGCAATGCTCCTCTTGGCAAAACATCCCGTAATCTCTGTGAACGGCAACGCAGCGGCGCTCGTGCCAGCTGATATTATAAAACTGGCGAAATCAACAAACGCGAAAATCGAGGTCAATCTCTTTCATGGTTCAGTAAAACGCGAGGTAGCAATAGCCCGATGGTTGCGAAAACATGGCGCAAAAGAGGTGCTCGGGACTGGTAAAAAGTTCTTGATCCAGATAAATGAAATCCATAGTGATCGAAGGAAAGTTGACCGAAGGGGCATCGCTGCCGCGGATGTCGTGCTCGTCCCGCTAGAGGATGGCGATCGAACGGAGGCCTTAAAAAAACTCGGCAAGCGCGTCATTGCGATCGACCTGAACCCGATGTCGAGGACGGCTCAAGCGGCAGACATTACGATCGTTGACAACATAGTTCGCGCTATGCCACTTCTAATAAAAACGGCCGAGCGCTTATTGTATCAGCCGCGGGCGAGACTTCGCAAAAAGGCTAATAATTTTGATAACAGAGCGAACCTCAGAGCAACGTTTAGAGCTGTGCGTGAGCGACTAAAAAATTTGAGTAAGTGATTAAGCAACTTCAGAAATTGTTGTTCAGCACTGGGTTTACCTGTTCGCGCAGATGTGCCAGAGGGCGATACTGGAAACTTGAGGTGGCAGGCCCCAAGAATTTAAAGAAATGGTTTAAGAGATAGGTTCCAACAATCCCCGAAATATACAAAAATACCTTATATGGTTAAAGTTGGGATATTATCCTACGGTGCCGGGGTGGCGCAGTAGGTAGTAGGCTACAGCCGATGCTGGGCCTGCCGAACGTGCCTGGCTGTTAAACCTAGCATGGATGAAGAACGAACCTCAATTAACCGAGGACGACATGCTTGAGTACAGCGACCAGGCGGTCAGAGGTTCGAGTCCTCTCCCCGGCGCCATTACTTTTTGTTGCTACATGTAGGAGTTTTAGCGATTTGACCAGAAATCATCTTAAAAGCTTAGTCCGCGCACAATTTGGATGGTCTACAAAAGCAAAGGAAGCTGGGAAGGGCATCGAGGTAGAGCTGCTCTAGTTACCTTTTGAGTGTAAAGTTCCTGCTTATCACAGGCAAGATTTCTTTCTTAACCGTATCCAAGAAGGTGTCAAAGAGGTTGGCGGGAACCGTCGCACCAGCGGCTCCCTCGTGCCCACCTCCAGAGCCTCCTAGGCGCGCGGTGATGTGACGGAGCATCTCATTAAGGTCTATCTTTGCCCCAGCCCGGCGCCGCATACTCACGTCTATCTCGTCGTCATCTTTTCGGGTACAGATCCCAACATTAGCGCCAGTCGTTCCCAGCGCGTAGAGCGCCGCCTTCCCGAGGCTGCCTGAGGGCAAGTCATAGATAATCGCAATGTTTTCCTCACGTATTACATGCTCCTTGACGTACCGCCACACCTCCCACTCACGTTTCGTCGCCTTCATCGCCCGTTCAAAGATTTCGGGGATTTCCGTTGGGGGGTCGCCCCGTGCTAGCTTGAGTACAACCTCGCGCTTGTAGTGATAATCGCCTGCCGCCTCACCCAGCGCTTGGGTAAGCAGTCCTGCTTCCATGTAGATCGTTCGTCTGTCATACTTACTCAGTCCATCGCGCACGAACTCGGTTTCTTCACAGTAGTCGGCGATCGCGCCCCACAATGCGACTCGATCCAAGTCCGGATTGATATCTGATTTAAATAGTCGGAAGGTGATCTCCGAAGCGCTCGTCCCTATCTCGTGAGCAAACTGCGTGGCCGGGATGTCCTTCTTCAGAGTATTGGGGGGGAGCGGGTGGTGGTCGATGTAGACGACCTCATCCTTCTGCGCAAGTTCGCGTATGCGCTTGAATACCTCCTCTTTATGGGTCTCGCTTATTGCGATATCTGAAATGAAGACTACGTTGCCAGGATCAATTTTGTTGAGATCGCGCAGGAGTGTTATCGGGCGGGTGAACCAAACTTCTGCATTGGGAAAGCGCGCCTTAGCGAGGGCTGCTGAGCATATGCCATCGGTGTCGCCGTGAGATAGGATCTTTACAGCCAAATTCCCACCTTGTAATAATCTATGCGGCCCCAGTTTAATATTGTTTAGCAAATGTTTTAATCAACCCTAACAGAATTTGGAACGGGGCCCGTAGCTCAGCCAGGCTAGAGCATCCGGCTCATAGGTAAATTCTGGGAAACCGGACGGTCGAGGGTTCGAATCCCTCCGGGCCCACCACCTTTTTTATCTGACAACCACCAACACAACAACTTTAGTTCCAATTCTTTCTTATCGTTTGTCTGTTTTAAAATTCCATTCGCGTGTTGTTAAAAATCTTCATGCGCCCCCTGTCTGCTCTGCTCACCAATTTTAACTTACGATACACTTTATTTTGTAATGGTGGAACTAAACTTGTGCCCCGGTGGTGTAGACCGGTCAATCATGTCGGCCTTTCGTGCATCATGCGAGGAAAGCCGGTGACGCGGGTTCGAATCCCGCCCGGGGCACCAAGGTGATTGAAATGGAAAAAATAGAGGTGCCAAGTCAAAAAGCGTATAGATTAATTTACCCGCGGCTGGTCGTCCTCGTCAGTTGTATCGACCCTGCGACCGGGAAGCCTAATATAATTACAATCGCATGGGCCACGCCGCTCTCGGTGAACCCACCGCTTGCTGGGATCCTCGTTGCCCCCCGGCGGCACTCCCACGAGCTCATCTCGAGCGCTCGCGAGTTCGTGATAAACATCCCCACTGTTGAAATCCTCGACAAAGCGATCAAGTGCGGCAGGGTCTCTGGGCGCGCGCATGACAAGTTCTCAGAGATTAGGCTGACCGCCAAGCCCGCAAAAGTCCTTAAATCTCCGATTATCGAAGAATGCGTCGCCCATCTTGAGTGCAAGCTTGTGAACCAGATTACCACGGGCGATCACACTCTATTCGTGGGAGAGGTGGTCGCAGCGTACGCGAACGAGGGCACATTTGACGGTAGATTTATGAATATTGAAAAAGTCCGGAACTTCTACCAGGTTAGTGGCGACACCTTCGCGATTTTGAGCAAGGATCTGTTAAAACCTGAGTTCTGACCAAATATTTTTAACATAGGCTACAAGTGAGCAGGGAGATGGGTGTGCGGCAAGTGATGAAGGAGGCGGTCAAGCCTGAGTTCTTGCTTAGCATCGCGTGCGCGCTAATGCTCATCGGCTCTTTTGCTCCTTGGGAAACCTTCGATGGGCAATCCACGAATGCTCTTGGTCACTGGCAGGGGACGATTGCATTCATCGGTGGATTACTCCTGCTCCTGGGGACTTTGGTGAACTACGAGTTTTTGAGGGTCAAGAAGCTCGATATACACAACCCCCTGACGAACGCGGGGATTGAAGCGCTGGGAAGTCTGCTCGGCATTCTCGGGGCAGTCGCCTACGGGGTGGAACTTGGTACCCGTGCCTCACCTGACTGGGGGCTCTACCTCACAATACTTGCTGGGATAGTGGGACTCTTCGTGGCATACAAACTCTACCAGCGGGAGCAACCAGCGATTCCGAGAGTCACTTGGCACGGTTGATTGAGTTAAGGGCCAGAAAGCATTTTCTTCAGTATAAAAAACCAAAAGGAGAGCCATTGGAGCTCGTGGGTATTGTTTGTCAGCAGCTTGATGACTCTTTTTGCCGCATTCATGACGTTTTATGGAGCAAGACCCGGATTTAGACGAGGAACAGGATTATAGTCGGGCCTCAAAACGTCTCCGGGGCTCGATACTTTAATTAATTCGTTCCCGATATTGTTAATGCAGTTCAGCTGGTGATCACATGCCCGACTGCCCAATCTGCAACAAACCTCTTGAGCCACCGATGGTTAAGTGCTCGAGCTGCAGCGCCGAGCTCCACCGCGCATGCGCGAAGCGAACGATGGGCAAGTCCTATTGTAAGGACTGCTACAAGCAAGCAAAAAAACAGGCGCGCTTCGAGCGGATGGCCCAGCGCGAGGCCCTCGGCGGGGGAAAGCCGGGCAAGATATGGTAGTTTTTATCTTTTGATGACGAAATCTGATTCGGGCGGGGGTAGCCAAGTCAGGTCAAAGGCGTGAGGTTTAGGACCTCATCCCGAAGGGGTTCGCAGGTTCGAATCCTGTCCCCCGCACCACCCAAGAAGGCTTATTTAGAAAGAGTCAGAAAGTGTGTCGATTGATTGAGGTGTCAAGATGCCTAAGCATATGGGGTCCACAAATCCCATACTCCGCAAGCTGGTACGCGAGCTTCGTACTAGAGGTAAAAAACAAGATATACCCCTCTGGCGTGACTTAGCGGAGCGCCTCGAGCAGCCTCGTCGAGCTCGGGCAGAAGTCAACCTCAGCCAGCTGAACCGTTACTCGGGCGAGGAGAGCACAATCGTCGTGCCCGGCAAGATCTTGGCGGCCGGCAAGTTGAATCACGCAATCTCCGTTGCTGCCTTCAAGTTCTCGGATGCTGCCAGACGAAAAATCACGACCGCTGGCGGCAAAGCTCTGACTATCCAACAGTTGCTCGAACAAAACCCGAGCGGCAAGGGCATCAAGCTAATGGAGTGAGAAACATGATCATCGACGGTAAGGATTTGGTCTTGGGGAGGCTCGCGAGCTTCGTGGCGAAACGTCTGCTCGAGGGCGAACATGTGGCCGTGGTGAACTCGGAGCAGGTGGTGGTTTCCGGTAGAAAAGAAGCTACCTTCGACGTTTACGACGTTTGGCTCGAGGTTCGAAACCTTACTAATCCCCGCAAGGGGCCTTTCCACCTTAAGCGCCCTGAGGAACTTGTGCGCCGGGCGATCCGAGGAATGCTGCCCTTTGACAAACCCAAGGGGCGAGCGGCCTATCGTTGCCTTCGCGTTTACGTAGGAGTGCCCCAAGAGCTCGCCGACAAGGAGATACAAACTCTGCCCGAAGCCAGCCTTGAGCGGCTCGGCACGCGACGTTTTATAAGAATAGGGACCCTCAGCAAACACTTGGGAGCGAGGTTCTGATGAAGGTTGTGCTCACAATTGGCAGACGTAAGGCCGCACTCGCTAGGGCCCGGGTGAAGGATGGCAAGGGGCACGTGTTCGTCAACCGCTGCGCGCTCAAGGTTTACGAGCCGGAACTCGCGCGACTCAAGATTTTTGAGCCGTTGACCTTGGTGCCCGAACTCGCGCGCCGCGTCGACATTGATGTCAACGTCGAAGGCGGGGGTTTCATGGGACAGGCTGATGCCGTTCGCACAGCCATCGCCCGGGGGCTCATCAAGTGGTCGGGTGACCCCAAGGTGCGGGAGCTTTTTAAGCAGCACGACTGGACTTTAATAAAGAGTGACGTACGCTTCAAGGAGCCCAAAAAACCTGGTGGGCCTGGCGCACGCGCAAAATATCAAAAGAGCTACAGGTGATCGCATGCGGGTAGTTCGTTGTATAACTTGCGGCAAGCTGCTGGGCGACAAGTACGAGGAGTTTGAGCAGCGCGTCAAAAAGGGGGAGGAGCCTAAACGCGTGCTCGACGAGTTGGGGATCAAGCGCTACTGCTGCAGGAGCACAATACTCACGAGCATAGACTTGACCGAAGAAATAGCAAAATTCAAGCACTAAGTGTATTTTTACTTGAAAAGCTATTATTAATTGGTCCATGAGCATGAAGACCGAATGGTATTTAGATTTCGTCGACCCGAGCTACAAGCCCTCGCGCGAGAACTTGATCGCCCTGTTTAGAGTTGAGCCTGCGAACGGCATTAGCATGCGGGAGGCCGTGGGGCGCGTGGCCTCGGAAAGCTCGATCGGCACTTGGACCACCCTTATGACGATGACGCCCGAAAAGCGACGACTCATGGCGAAGGCCTACGAAATTAAAGGGCGATGGGTAAAGGTGGCCTACCCGTTTGACCTCTTCGAGGCGGGAAACATGCCCCAAGTGCTCAGCTCAATCGCGGGCAACATCTTCGGGATGAAAGCCGTGCGCAATCTCAGGCTTGAGGATGTGCGGTGGCCTCCGGAGCTTATAAAATCGTTCAAGGGCCCCCAGTTTGGCATCGATGGGATTAGGGAAATTTTCAAGGTGAATGACAGGCCGCTGACTGCAACGGTGCCGAAGCCGAAGGTCGGGATGAGCAGCGAGGAGCATGCTCAAGCAGGATACGAAGCCTGGGTGGGTGGCATCGATCTGCTCAAGGATGACGAGAACCTCTCTGGGCAGCGATTCAATCAGTTCGAACGCAGAGTGGCGAGGTCGCTTGAGCTACGCGACCGAGCCGAGCGCGAAACCGGGGGAAGAAAGAGCTACTTGATTAACGTGACCGCCGAGACGCGGGAAATGCTCCGTCGTGCGAAATTCGTAAAGGAGCGAGGTGGCGAGTACGTGATGGTCGACATTCTGACAGTGGGGTGGGCGGGAGTTCAATCGTTGCGCGAGGAGTGCGAAGACTTAGGACTCGCGATCCACGCTCACCGCGCGTTCCATGCTGCATTCACACGCAAGCCAGAGCATGGGATGTCGATGCTGGCCGTTGCAAAAATCGCTCGCCTCGTGGGCGTCGACCAGCTCCACATCGGCACCGCGATAGGAAAGCTCGAGGCGCCGCGGGAGGAGGTTTTGGCGCTACAAAGAGCAATCATGAATCGTAACGTTAAAAGCGGGCGACAAATCCTAGCTCAAGAGTGGCGCGCTATCAAGCCTGTTTTCCCCGTCATCTCGGGCGGGCTGCACCCAGGTTTGATACCCGAGATCATCGAAATGTTTGGAAAAGACATCATCATCCAAGTTGGGGGCGGGGTGTGGGGACACCCGGACGGAGGACGAGCGGGGGCAGCAGCCGTACGTCAGGCCATCGATGCCGCGATGGGGGGGGTTTCGCTCGAGGAATACGCCAAGGAAAGAAGGGAATTGAGGGCCGCTCTCGAGAAGTGGGGGCGTATCAGGCCCAAGTAGAGGTGATTTGATGAGTTCCTTGAAATATGAAGTAGAGTTGATCACGCCCGAGGAGAAGAAGAGGCTCTTCGAGCTCAATTTAAAGAGGTACCTGTATACCAAGAAGGCGAACATCTACGGCTGCTGCATAAAACTCCTGACCGAGCTGGAAGACGTGAAGAATCTGTGGGAGGAGAACTTCTACACGATGGACGAGAATGTCCGATCTCACGGTCGCCTCATAGTTTTGAGGGAGGAAGAGAGCCAGCTCGGCGTGAAGTATGACCCATATACTAACACGGCTTTTCTAACCAATGTCGACTACTACGGATGGGTAAAGAGTATCACTCTTTCCGTGGCGGGCGATGTCCTCGAAGACGAGCACGGGATATACTCCGTCCACGGGGCGGCGATAGACGTAGAGGGAACTGGTGTCTCAATCATAGCACCTCCGAAAACCGGCAAGACTACCCACTCATGGGGCCTGCTGAGATTGAAGGGGGCGAGGCTGGTGACTGATGACTGGTATTTCGTGAGGATTTACGAGCAGGGCCCTCTGGCTTTCGGCTCGGAGAAGAACTGCTACGTCGAGGCAGATATCGGGAGCATATGGAAGGAATACGAAGGGCTCGTGAAAAAAGTCCGTTTCGACGAGCGTGGAAGGGCGGTCGTAAATGTGAGGTGGGTAGTGGGCAGCGGTGGGGTGATTCCCATGACAACACTCAGGAAAATCATCATGCTCAAGAGGGATGGGGATGACCCAAAGGTGATCAGAAAGCTCAGCCCTGAGGAGGCATTGGATTATTTGTTGGTAAATGATTTTTGTAATCCTCATCAGTTGGTGAGAGATCAACGAAAGCTGCAACTCAGGAAGGATTTTTTCAAAAGGCTTTTCAAATTGACGGATGTTTATCTGGTCAACACCGTTGAGCCGCCCCAAGAGACCAACAGACAGATAGTGAACGTCATCAAAAAATAATCTCTGGCAGCTTGTTTTTATTTAGGTGGAGATAGATTCCTCAGGGGGGCCGTGGGGTAGCTTGGTCTAGCCTCCCAGCTTGGGGTGCTGGTGACTCGGATTCAAATTCCGGCGGCCCCACCACTATTTCCGCTTCCAGAGCGCATAGATGACGAGAACTGATGGCAGAATCACCAACGCTGCAACGAACGCGTAGAAAATCACAAGCGCCAGTCTAGTGACTCCATAGGTCATGAAACCACTTACCAAGAACACACAAAGCAGAAAAGGTATGGCCTTCGTTCGACTGCTCCTGTCACCCTCTCCATCATCTTTGCATCCTCAAGCACGTCGTATGCGCACTTCCAGTCTGCGCAACCGCCGGTGCATCTCCTTTTTTGTGGACCTGATTAGCTCGTTTGTCCGAAGTGCGAGATAGCGATAGGCTAGCTTCCCTTTTTTGGTAATCACTCTTTTTCTCCTGATGAGGCGGAGATGGAGGAGGAGTTTCAGATGGGTTCTTATCGCTCGCTCAGAATTTTTGCTCCGCGCGACTATTTCCGATACCAAAAGTCCCCTTTTACTTCTCGCCAAAATGTTAAGAATTTTCCTACCCGTGCCACGAATGTTGAAAAACCCAGATATCTCCGTGATAAGATTGCCCGCCCCCATTTTTATCACGTTTACTCATGCGAAAAAACCTAAATATCTTGTGGCCCAACTTCTATGCAGGATAATTTGCACCCCAGTTGGAGGTACTGGATGAGTGAGATAGTTCTAACTGCAGATCGTTCGCTGATGTCCGATTACGGCGGCGGCATATTCGTTGGTTTCGCTGCCTGCGCACCCAAGTTGATACCCGAGTGGTTATACAAACGATTGCTCTGCCCGCCGATTCCTGAGCACGATGGTATCGCGAAATTCGCCCCTTGCGGAACTAGGAAGATCGAAGCAGCCTTACTTGAGAAAGGGTTTGACATCTCTGTCGCACACCCCGAGCACTTACATAAAGTTATCAATGAGGAGACCAAGGCAGTAGGAATCACGGCTAACGATCCCCTTGGCTTGGGGCCCGCCTCTTCAACATTCAGCGGTTTGATAAGAAAGGAGACTTACACGGCGTTTTATCACCGGAAGCTCCTCGCAAATTCTTCGCTCAGAGAAAATGGAGCGAAGGTGATAGCTGGGGGCCCCGGCGCATGGCAACTTGCGGATGAACGGATAATGACCAAGCTCGGCATAGATTGTGTCGTTGTTGGTGAAGGCGAGATAACCGCAGTAGAGATGTTCGAGCGAGCGTTGAACGGTGAAAAGCTACCGAGAGTTGTAGACGGAGAGGTTGTGCCCCTTAAGCGGATCCCCTCTATTAAAAATCCAACTATATGCGGGCTCGTTGAGATCGCACGAGGTTGCGGGAGGGGATGTAAATTCTGCATTCCCACTCTTTTGAATTATAGATACAGACCGATAAAGCAAATCCTAGATGAAATCAAAGTCAACCTCAACGCTGGAGCTGAGGGGGCGTTATTACATGCAGAAGATGTTCTCAGATATGGTGCCAAAGGTGTGATTCCAGACGAAGAGAAAGTCACGAAACTTTTTAGAGCGGCACTGAAGCTGACAAATAATGTCTGGCTCTCTCACATTGCTTTTGCATCCGTGATGGCGAAGCCCAGCCTCATCGAGCGCCTAACTGAGATGCTGAATTCAAAATCCAATAAGGAGCTGCGGATATCGAGTCAAGTGGGTATAGAAACAGGATCTCCAAGGCTGGTGAGGGAACACATGAGCGGCAAGGTGGCCCCTTTCAAACCCGATGAGTGGCCGGAGGTGGTGGTGGAAGCCCATAAGTTGTTGTGCGATAACAACTGGCAGCCGTGTTCGACGTTGATAATGGGGCTCCCCAAGGAAACTTCTGAGGATGTCATGAAAACAGTTGAGCTAGTCGAACGCCTGGATGAGTACAACTCCCTCATCGTTCCCCTTTTCTTCGTGCCGATAGGTGCGCTGGATACGAAGAAATTTTTCACGGTCGAGGACATGTTGCCGGAGCACTGGATGCTGCTCGGGGCCTGCGTGAAACATGACATGAAGTGGGTTGGCGAAATGGCAGACGGCTACTTCCAGAGCCGCCCTATACAAAAAATCCTAGTCGGAAAATTCATCTTGAACTTGATGAAGAAAAAACTGAAACCATACATAAAGCAGATGGAGCAGGGAATAAATCCGCTGTCCAAACAGCACCCTAAAGATTAAACGATTTGCTGTTGGTAAGTTTAAAGGGACCTCGATGCTGTTAAAGGTCGCCCTCATTGGTTGTGGCGCAATAGGCACGGTGCTAGCTCAAGCCATCGACGAAGGTAGGGCTGGCAAAGCTGAACTCGCTTGGCTTTATGACTTAAAATCAGAGAAATCCGAGGAGCTGGCGAAAAAACTGAGTTTAAAGCCCCGGATAGCAAGAGGTGTGGCGGAGATATACGCCGACAAAACCGTGGACTTGGTCATCGAAGCAGCCGCCCAGCTGGCGGTCAAGCAATACTCGCTCGATATCCTTCGCTCAGGTAAAGATCTTATGGTGATGAGCGTGGGAGCATTTGCGGACGAGAAGCTGTTGAACGCTGCACACAACGCAGCTGAACAAAGTGGTCGTAGGATCTACATTCCATCAGGTGCTGTGTTGGGCATCGATGGGATAAAAGCGGCCGAGCTAGGCGAAATCAAGGAGGCAACGTTGACAACACGGAAGCCGCCCGCAGCGCTAGCTTACACCGCGTACCTAAAGGAGCGCGACATCAAGCTGAGGGGACTTAAAAAACCCCGCATTGTGTTCGCAGGATCCGCCCGGGAAGCAGTCAAAGCATTTCCCCGAAGCGTTAATGTAGCAGCAACCCTGAGCTTGGCTGGCATAGGGCTCGACAAAACAAAAGTTCGCATCATCGCCGACCCAAAGCTCGACCGCAATGTACACAAAATCCGAGTTCGAGGCAAGGCGGGCGAGCTCGTCACCGAGGCGCGGAATGTGTCGTTCCCCGATGTCCCAAGGACGAGCTACCTCGCGGCGCTCTCGGCTATTCAGACTCTACGAAACCTGAGCGAGAGTATTCGTGTGGGGACATAACTTTATAAATTTTGAATATTGCCTAATCTTGAGGGCTTAATCATGAACCCCGAACAGATAAAAAATGCCATCCTGAAGCTGAAGGACGAGCACAACGCGATTATCCTCGCCCACAACTACCAGCGGGAGGAAATCCAACTCCTCGCCGATTACATAGGGGACTCGCTCGATCTGGCTAGGTACTCCGCGAAAGTCGATGCCTCCCTCATTCTATTTTGTGGGGTCGATTTCATGGCGGAAACCGCGGCGATCCTGAACCCCAAAAAAACCGTGTTGATCCCGGACCCAGAAGCCAGATGCCCCATGGCAGCTCAACTTCCGGCGCAGCTTGTGCGTGAAGCAAAACGGGAACATCCCGGTGCCGCCGTGGTGCTTTACGTCAATACGCTGGCCGAGGCTAGGGCTGAGGCCGATGTCACCTGCACCTCGGCGAACGCTCCGCTTATAGTCAACGCTCTTGACGAAGAGGAGATTCTCTTCGGCCCCGATCGAAATCTCGCTTGGTTCGTGCAGCAACGCAGCGACAAAAAAATCATCCCACTCCCTGACCGCGGTTATTGCTACGTGCACCGAATGTTCTCTCCCGCAGATATCATGCTGCTGAAGGAGCGCTACCCGGATGCTGAAGTGCTGGTACACCCTGAGTGCGACCCCGAAGTCCAGAATCTTGCCTCACACATCTGCAGCACGAGTCAGATGCTACTTCGAGCCAAGGCATCGCCAGCCAAGCGATTTATCATCGTCACTGAGGTTGGATTGGTCGATCGGCTTCGACGTGAGTTCCCCGACAAGGAGTTCATCCCCGCGCTCGAGACGGCGGTGTGCAAACAAATGAAAAAGCACACTCTCGAAAAACTTTACCTCGCCCTGCGGGATAAGAAGCATGTGGTACGCGTGCCACCAAATATAGCTACCAAGGCGCGCGCGGCCACCGAACGCATGCTCGAGATCTCAGGGAGGGCCACCCATGACTAACGCGTTTGTAAGGAAAAAAATCCGCGAAATGTTGGCGGAGGACTTAGGTTCTGGCGATATAACATCTAAAGCTCTCCTCTCGTCTAAGGTCAAGGCTAAAGCCAAAATTGTTGCCGGGCAGCCTGGGGTACTAGCTGGGGTAAGCGAGGCGATGATGGCCTTTGATGAAGTCGGGGTACAAGCGAAAGCCCTCAAGTCCGATGGGCAACAAATCAAGGCTGGAGATGTGATCCTGCGCCTCGATGGTCCGGCTAGAAGCATCTTCGCGGCCGAGCGAGTGGCGCTTAATTTGCTGATGCGCATGAGCGGCATCGCAACGGCGACGCAAGGGCTCATCAATCAAGCTAGGAAGAAAAACCCCAATGTTGTGATAGCGGCTACGCGAAAAACTGCCCCCCTATTTACCTACTTCGACAAACGCGCGGTTCAGGTTGCTGGTGGAGAGCCCCACCGATACAAACTCAGCGACCACATCCTGATCAAGGGCAATCACCTCAGGCTAGTCGGTTCGGTGAGTAAAGCAGTCCTCCAAGCGCGTGAAGGCAGCCCGGTGAAGAAGGTGGAAGTTGAAGTAAGCAAGCCGGATGACGCATATGAAGCAGCCCGTGCAGGTGCGGATGTGGTAATGCTCGACAACATGAAGCCGGCAAACATCATACGCGCGATAAAGATACTTAAGCGAGGAGGGCTGCGGAATCGGGTCACACTTGAAGCTTCAGGGGGAATCAATCCCTCAAACGTGGAGAGCTACGTGGCGACCGGTGTGGATGTGATATCATCGAGTTACATCACCATGCGGGCCCCCGCGCTGGACATGAGGTTGGAACTGAACAGCAAGAGTTTTAAGCCCTCCGCTGGCATGAGGAAGCAGAAATCGAGGTGAACCGATGGCAGAGCTCACACCCCTTAGCCAAAAAGTACACGAAGCACTTAAAAAGCTCGGCGCCACGAATCCAGATGCGCTGAGGACCACAGACGACGTTGTGCGCGTGACTCGCCTACCAAAGGGCATGACGAACAACGCGCTGATGGATCTCATCGCAAAGGGGTATACGAAACGCGTGACGCGACAGAAGACCGCAGGCTACTACGCCACGAAATGACTAGTTGCGATGTCTTCTTCCGCTGTTAATCCAATTTTACAAGGCGAGCTGGAGCTAGGTTTAATCTCTTGAAAAATAGAAATAAACTCGATGAAGCGAGTTGGTGTTGCTGAGCTGCCCCTGCACGGTGGTCGATGTCCACCTTGGTTGTTTAGTCGGATGAAGCGTTTGGGCGGGGCAATAGCCGAGATAATCGTGCACGAATACGGGAGGCAGGAATTTATCAGGAGAATGAGCGATCCTTTCTTTTTTCAAGCTCTGGGGTGTACACTTGGGTTTGACTGGCATTCATCGGGATTGACCACTACCGTATGTGGTGCGCTGAAGGAGGCGATAAAACCCGAGGGGCTCGGCGTCGCTGTTTGTGGAGGAAAAGGTAAGGTTTCGAAGCGAACGCCGAACGAAATTCAAAAACTCGCGGATATTTTCTCCCTCTCCTCCCAAAAAGTTGAATCTCTCAGGTACGCGAGCAAGATGGCCGCGAAGATTGACAACGCTTGCGTGCAGGATGGGTACCAGCTTTATCACCACGTTTTCGTGCTCAGCGAAGATGGGGATTGGGCCGTGGTGCAGCAGGGAATGCATGAGCGGCTGGCTAGGCGCTACCACTGGCTTTCGGAGGGCGTCCACAGTTTCGTTGAGGAGCCGCACTCGGGTATTGTAGGCGATCGCCGGGAGGAAGTGGTTCTCGACATGACCGCGCGCGAGAGCGGTGAAGCGAGAAAATCTAGTTTAGACCTCGTGCGTGACGATCCGAAGCGGTTGGGGAGTTATGTCCGAGAAGCAGAACAGCGGTCACTCGATGAATACCTCGAGCGCTCGCCCCAAGTGCGCACCCTCATCATGCCGACTCAGCACACTATTTCAGAGCTCACCGAGCGGACGATGACGGCGCTTCGCAAAGCCTATGAGTTTCAGCCCGAAAGCTACGAGAAGCTGGTTGCGATCAGGGGGATCGGGCCAAAGGCTGTGCGAGCCCTCGCCCTTGTTTCTGACTTGATTTACGGGGAACCGCCTTCATGGGAAGACCCGGCACGCTTTTCTTTCGCGCACGGGGGAAAAGATGGAATCCCGTATCCTGTGGATAGAAGAACCTACCAAAAAACAATCGAAATCCTCGAAAGTGCTGTCCAAGGGGTAAAGGTTGATCGAAAGGAGAAGTTAAGTGCTATCCGCAGATTGCACGAGTTTCTCGAGTGAAACCTTAAGAGTTCAAAAATCCTAATTTTTACTTGGCCCCGCGGTAACTCAGTTTGGTAGAGTGGTCGGCTGTAGACCCAAGCCGAAACCGACAGGATCGTCTAAAAGGCGATCCCGGGATATGTCGCCGGTTCAAATCCGGCCCGCGGGACCACTCACCTTTTTAACCTGAAAATCAAGAATTAATCGGACTGGCGGTCATAGCGGCGGGGCAACACCCGGTCTCGTCAGACCCCGGAAGTTAAGCCTGCCAGCGATTCGGACTGTACTCTTGTGCGAGAGCCAATGGGAACTCCGAGACGCTGCCAGTCCACCTGAATAAACTTATTATTGGCACGACCCAGTTTTATTTGGGCCCTGGTGGTGTAGACCGGTCTAACATGCAGGCCTGTCGAGCCTGCGCCTCGGGTTCAAATCCCGGCCAGGGCGTCTCAATAAGTTATTGTTAACTTATTTGGCCCAGACACAATGCCTTAACACACAAAAAAGCGGGGTATGTTAGGCGAGATAAACCGGCTGTACAAAGCGATATCAAATGGACATGATTACAATATTTGTAATAGCGTTTGGATTGGCAATGGATGCTTTTGCCGTATCCATCACAAGCGGAACAATAATAAAATACCCAAAAATCAATAATTCCCTAAAGATCAATGTTTTTTGGATTATTTCAGGCGGTCATGCTGTTAATGGGGTGGTTAGCGGGGTCTAGCCTGAAAGATTTTATTGCAGGTTCTGATCATTGGATAGCTTTTGGGCTTCTGAGTCTGGTTGGTTGTAAAATGATTTATGAGTCAATTAAATCAGAATCAAGCAAAAAAGAAACCAACCCGCTGAATGTTCATGTCTTGTTGATATTATCCGTTGCTACAAGTATTGACGCTTTGGTAGTTGGGGTAAGCTTTGCGTTTTTAAAAATTTTTATTGTGGTTTCAATAATAGTAATTGGAACCGTAACATTTCTGTTATCGTTTCTCGGCGTTTTTGCTGGTAATAAATTTGGACACCTTTTTAAGAATAAAATAGAAATCGTGGGAGGTCTCATTTTAATTAGTATCGGAATAAAAATACTGATTGAACATTTAGTCTAGAGGATGCCAGTTCACATCGCATAACGGGCTCCTTTTAATCGTTAATTTCGTTTCTTATTTTATGCCTTGTCGCTAGTCCTATCAGACTGTACCATTCATCATTTAGGTTCAAGTTTATCCTTGCGGATTTTGAAAGTAATCGTGGAGCAATCTCTAAACTTCAGGTCAAATAAGTTAACAGTACCCTCATTTAGAAAGTCTTAAATGCACTTCCGATGATTTTAAATAGCGAAAAACATAAAAGGAGAGGTTAAGCCGCTTTCTTGGGCCCGTAGCGCAGTCTGGCTAGCGCACCGGCCTTTTAAGCCGGGTGTCGAGGGTTCGAATCCCTCCGGGCCCGTTGTGGAGCGGTGTGCGGGGAGAGTATGTCAGCTAAATTTGATGTTGAGCAGCATGCGCTCGTGCCAAAACATGAGATATTGTCGAAGGAGAAAACGCAAGAGGTCCTTGCGCGCTACAAGATTTCTCCTCACCAGCTTCCGTTCATCAAAAGTTCCGATTCCGCAGCTAAAGCCATAGGGGCCAAGCCAGGCGACATCCTCCAAATCACCCGTAACAGTCTCACAGCGGGGAAAGCAGTCGCGTACAGGTATGTGATCAAGTAGGTGGTGCGCATGCAGGACACTTGGCCGTTGGTTGAGGCTTTCTTCAAGGAAAAAGGGCTTGTGAGGCAGCACCTCGACTCCTACAACGCCTTCATCGAACGTGGGATCCAGCATGTCATCGACGGAATAGCTGGCGTAAATCTCGATATCGCGGGCATCGACGTCAAGTTTGGTCAGGTAAGATTAGGTAAACCCTCGGTGAAGGAAGCCGATGGATCCCGTCCAGAAATATTTCCGAGCGAGGCGAGACTGCGAAACCTCAGCTACACCACACCGATTTATCTTGAGATGCGCATTCTCAAGCGGGGAAAAGAACAGCCCACAGACGAAGTGTATATCGGTGAGCTGCCGGTAATGCTCAAGTCAAAGCTCTGCAAGCTGAGTGAAAATAGCGAGGATGAACTGATAGCTGCCGGCGAGGACCCTCTAGATCCTGGGGGTTATTTCATCGTCAATGGTTCGGAGCGCGTGATCGTCACCCAAGAGGACCTTGCGTCGAACTCGATTTTGATAGAGCGAGATGAGCGCATGGGCACCGCGGTGGCGAAGGTCTTCTCGACCCAGCGCGGTTTTCGGGCACTCGTCGTGGTCGAGCGGAAGCGCGATGGCCTCTTACGCGCCTCGTTTCCAGCTGTTCCGGGGCAAGTGCCGCTCGTGGTTTTGATGCGCGCCTTGGGACTCGAGAGCGATCGCGAAATCGTCGAAGCTGTTTCTGATGATCAAGAAATCATTCGTGAACTATTCGAGAATCTACAAGAAGCGGTTGAGGTAAAAACGCGCGAGGATGCACTCGACTTAATAGGAAAGAGGGTAGCAATCGGGCAGACCAAGGAATACCGGCTGCAACGAGCCCAAGAGGTGTTGGACAGGTATCTTTTACCACACATAGGCTCCCGCCCGAACGACCGCATCGGCAAGGTGTACTATCTGGGCAGGATGACCGAACAGGTGATAGAACTTGCACTCGGTCGAAGAGATGTAAACGACAAGGATCACTATGCGAACAAACGTCTGAAGCTGGCGGGTGATTTGCTCGAGAACGTGTTCAGGCTAGCTTTCCTCAACCTCACCCGGGACACCAAATATCAGCTCGAGCGGGCAAATGCGAGAGGCAGGGAGCTCAGCGTCAAGACTGCGGCGCGCGCGGACGTGCTGACCGAACGAATCCGGCACGCTTTGGCAACTGGCAACTGGCCGGGTGGACGATCCGGGGTGAGCCAGCTCTTAGATCGGACGAACTACATTGCCGCCATCTCACACCTGCGTCGCGTCGTCTCTCCCCTGAGCAGGAGCCAGCCTCACTTCGAGGCACGTGACCTCCACCCGACGCACTGGGGGAAGCTTTGTCCGTGCGAGACCCCAGAGGGCCCGAACTGTGGGCTTGTGAAAAATCTCGCGCTGATGGCCGATATCTCAACTGGGACTGAAGAGGGGAAGGTCGAGCGACTCTTGTACAAGCTTGGAGTTATAAAGATCCAGAAGGGTAGCGAGCACAAGGGCAAGAGTGTTGTTTATATCAACGGGCGATTAACCGGCATAGCCGAAAATGGGCAAATGCTTGTGGAAAAACTAAGGCGTCATCGTCGTAAGGGAAGCATCGATGAGCAAATCAACATAGCATACAGGGAGGATACAAACGAGGTGCGGATAAACACGGACGCTGGCCGGGTGCGCAGACCAGTGATCGTTGCCGAGGGTGGGAAATCCCTTCTGACCGATGAGCATATCGAGAAGGCCAAGGCTGGTGAAGTCACTTGGCGCGACCTAATTCGGAAGGGCATAATTGAGTACTTAGACGCCGAGGAGGAGGAAAATTCTTTCATCGCGATCTCGCAACAGAATCTGACGCTCAAACACACCCACTTGGAGCTTCACCAGTTAGCAATCTTGGGGATAAGCGCAGCTCTCATTCCATATGCCGAACACAATCAATCACCGCGAAATACTTACGGCGCGAACATGGCCAAACAGGCGCTCGGGGTTGGGGTAACCAATATTCACAACCGCGTGGATACGCGGAGTCACTTTTTACACTACCCACAAGTCCCACTTATCTGGACCAAGGTGATGGACGCGGTTGGCTTCGACCGCAGGGCTGCTGGGCAGAACGTTGTGGTGGCAATCGCGACCTACGGCGGCTACAACATGGAAGATGCTCTCATCGTCAACAAAGATTCCATTGATCGTGGCTTTGGGCGAACGACGTTTTACAGGGCTTACGAGGCCGAGGAAAGCAGGTACCTTGGGGGACAAGAGGACAAGTTCGAGATTCCAAGCGAGGAGATTCGAGGATATGCTGACGCGAGCCTCTACCGGAACCTCGGGGACGATGGGATAACCGAGGTTGAATCCGAAGTTCGGGGAGAGGATGTCTTAATTGGACGAACAAGCCCACCGAGATTCTTAGAAGAGATAGACGAGTTCGGCATTGCAGCCGAGCATGGACGTCGGGAAAGTTCGATAAGGGTCAGACACAGCGAGAAAGGGATAGTTGACATGATTCTCGTAACCACGACATCTGAGGGAAACAAACTCGTGAAGGCGCGGGCCAGGGATCTGCGCATACCAGAGATTGGGGACAAGCTTGCTTCTAGGCACGGTCAGAAAGGCGTCGTAGGAATCATCCTCGACAGCGCGGACATGCCATTCACCGAAAGTGGGATAATTCCTGATATCCTGATCAACCCGCATGCCATCCCCTCACGCATGTCGATAGGACAGTTGCTGGAGATGATCGCCGGCAAAGCCGGGGCGATTGCTGGGCAACGAATTGATGGAACGCCATTCGGGGGAATGCCAGAAAAGCAAATACGCGAAATGCTTTACGCTTACGGGTTTAAGCACACAGGTAAGGAGGTCATGTATAACGGAGTCACTGGCGAAATGATCCCCACGGACATCTTCGTTGGCGTCTGTTATTACCAAAAGCTTCACCATATGGTGGCGGACAAAATCCATGCTCGCTCTAGAGGGCCGGTACAGGTTTTGACTCATCAGCCAACCGAGGGCAGGGCGCGCGAAGGGGGACTGCGCTTCGGCGAAATGGAACGCGACTGCTTAATTGGTCATGGTGCAGCGATGATGCTGAAAGAGCGCCTCTTGGACGCTTCGGATAAGTACACCAGCCTGATATGCGGCAAATGCGGAAGCTTTGCCATTTATGACCGGAAGCGAGATCGTACGTACTGTCCAGTTTGTGATGAGGACTCGGAGATTTACGGGGTGGAGATATCCTACGCATTCAAGTTACTCATCGACGAGCTTAAGTCGATGTGCATGTCACCGCGCTTGCGGCTGAAGGATAAGGCTTAGGTGATGATCATGATGCACATCCCCAAATTAATCGACCGCATGGACTTCGGCTTGATGTCGCCAGAGGAGATACGCAAAATTTCGGTGACGAAAGTTGTCACTGCTGACACCTATGATGAAGACGGTTACCCCATAGAGAGAGGACTCATGGACTCCCGCCTCGGCGTGATTGACCCGGGCCTGAGGTGCAGAACCTGTGGCGCGCGGGCAGGCGATTGCCCAGGCCACTTCGGTCACGTCGAGCTGGCGCGTCCTGTCATCCATGTGGGTTACGTGGACACAACCTACAACTGCCTTCGCGCGACGTGCAGAAAATGCGGCAGAATATTGCTATCGAAGCAAAAACTTGAGGGATATCTCAAGCAAATCACGGAGATGAGAGAAACTGGACAGAAATGGTGGGGGATGACAACTGAAATCGTCAAGAGCGCCTCAACCACAGAGAAGTGCCCCTACTGTGAAGAAACACAGGGATCGCTGAAGTTTGAAAAACCTACCGGATTTGTCGAAGATAAAAACCGCCTCACGCCTAGCGATATACGGGAGAGAATCGAGCGCATAACGAACGAGGACGCGATACTATTAGGAATAAACCCAAAAATGAAGCCAGAGTGGATGATCTTAACGGCTTTGCCTATCCCCTCTGTAACAGTCAGACCGAGCATAACACTTGAGTCTGGGGCACGATCTGAAGACGATCTCACCCACAAGATAGTGGATATCATAAGAATCAACCAGCGCTTGAGTGAAAATATCGAAGCCGGGGCCCCCCACCTAATCGTCGAGGATCTCTGGGAGCTGTTGCAGTATCACGTCACGACATATTTTGACAATGGGGTTTCTGGTATTCCCCCCGCGCGGCACAGATCGGGTCGCGTTCTGCGCACGCTTGCCCAGCGCCTGCGCGGGAAAGAAGGGCGCTTCCGTGGGAACCTCTCGGGCAAGCGTGTCGACTTCTCCGCACGCACGGTCGTCTCCCCGGATCCGAACATCAGCATCAACGAGATAGGTGTGCCTGAATATATCGCGAGGATTCTGAGCATACCCGTTCGTGCGACCGAGCATAATATTGAGGATCTCCGTGACCTAATCCGCCGGGGGCCCGACATTTACCCTGGTGCTAACTGTGTGGTGAGCCCTGATGGCAAACGCTACGACCTGCGCTATGCTGACTGTGAAGAACTAGCGAAGACCCTCGAGCCGGGATTCACCGTCGAGCGGCATCTGATGAACGACGACATCGTGCTCTTTAACCGCCAGCCATCCCTCCACCGCATGTCGATAATGGCCCACGAGGTTAAGGTCCTACCCGGACGCACGTTCAGGCTCAATCTAAGCGTTTGCCCGCCCTACAATGCCGACTTCGATGGCGATGAGATGAACGTGCATGTCCCCCAACGCGAGGAGGCCCAGGCCGAGGCCCGCATTCTGATGAGGGTTCAGGAACAGATTCTCTCGCCAAGATTTGGGTGCCCAATCATAGGAGGCATCCAAGACCATATAACGGGCGCATACCTGCTCACGCGCAAAGGCACGCTGCTGACGAGAGAACAAAGCCAACAGCTCTTGGCGGCTGCGAGGGTGTTCGCCAGTCTGCCTAAGCCAGCAGTCAAAGAAAAAGGCATCGAGTATTGGGCTGGTAAACAAGTCTTCAGCATACTTCTTCCTAAGGGGCTTAATTTGACATTCAAGGCCAAGATATGTGAGAACTGTGCCCGCTGCAAGAAAGAGGAGTGCGAAATAGATGCGTACGTGATCATACGGGACGGGCAGTTGCTCCGCGGGGTTATTGACGCACGGAGCTACAAGGCGCTTGACCGATGTGAGGTGTTGGACAGGATTGTCAAAGATTATGGTACGACGACTGCCCGGGAATTTTTGGATCGGGTAACGAAGCTCTCGATCGCTGCCGCAGTCATGTTTGGGTTCACAACGAGCATCGATGACGAAGACATCCCGCCCGAGGCGAAAGAGCGGATAAACGAGGTGCTCGATGATGCGCGAGAAAAAGTGAACAAACTGATTGAGGTTTACAATGCTGGAGAGCTTGAACCATTTCCCGGGCGATCCCTCCGAGAAACACTCGAGATGCGCATAATGGAGGTGCTCGCAGAGAGCAGAGACCGAGCGGGAGAGATAGCTGAGAAATATTTGGGTCTTGACAATCCCGCCGTCATCATGGCTAGAACCGGTGCGCGTGGCAGCATGCTTAACCTCACGCAGATGGCGGCTTGCGTTGGGCAGCAGTCCGTTCGGGGCGAACGCCTGAGCCGAGGCTACAGGGGGCGCACCCTGCCGCACTTCAAGTTCGGGAGCCTAAGCGCGAAAGCCCGCGGATTCGTAAGTTCCAGCTACAAGGATGGCCTCAAGCCGCTTGAGTTTTACTTCCACGCCATGGGTGGAAGGGAGGGCTTGGTCGACACTGCAGTTCGAACCGCGCAGAGCGGCTACATGCAGCGCCGCCTAATCAATGCCCTACAAGATCTCCGCGTCGAGAACGATGGAACAGTACGCGATGATCGTAGTGCGATAGTACAATTCGTGTACGGCGAGGACGGCGTAGACCCGGCGCGCAGTGACAATGGAAAAGCCGTTAACGTTAACAAAATAATCGAGCGAGTTATTGGGAGGTAGTGCATGGTAGGCGTCTCTCCTGATACAATAAAGACTGAAGTTCGCAAGCTGGCTGGTGTGGTTCCCGAAGCAGTGGTTAAAGAGCTAGAGGGGAGCTTACTGCGCGTGGGTAAAGAGCAAGCGGTAACACGCGAACAACTCGGCGAAGTAATCGAAGGCGTCAAGCAGGCATATGTAGATGCCATGGTCGAGCCCGGGGAGGCCGTCGGCACGGTAGCTGCACAATCGATTGGCGAGCCTGGCACCCAGATGACATTACGGACCTTCCACTATGCGGGAGTGGCCGAGTTGAACGTGACGTTGGGACTCCCCAGATTGATTGAAATCGTCGATGCGAGACGGGTTCCCTCAGCCGCCCTGATGACAATTTACCTGAAAGAGAAGTACGCCAAGAGTAAGGGGAAAGCACGCGAATTCGCTCAAAAGATCGAGATGACCACGGTTGAGGATATCGTCCTACAGACTGAGATGGACCTCATTAACATAATTTTCGTCCTCACCCTTGACCGTTCCCGTATGCAGCGAAGGGAGCTAACTCCTTCAAAGGTGGTCTCCACAATCAAGGGAGCGCTGAAGGTAGATGCATCGATCGATGGCTATAAACTGCGTATAAAACCGACAACCCAGAGCTTGTCTGAGTTGCGTAAGCTCGCTTCGAAAATAAGGGCACTGCCACTCCACGGCGTTAAGGGAATCAACCGAGTGGTCGTGAAGATGGAGGGCAACGAATACGTCGTTTATACTGAGGGCTCCAACCTCTCTGAAATCGTGGCAATGCCAGAGGTGGACCAGACAAGGACCTCGACCAATAACGTCCACGAAATCGAGGCGGTTCTGGGCGTGGAGGCGGCACGCAACGCTATAATTAATGAGGCGAGAAAAACGCTTGATGAGCAAGGACTCGACGTGGATGTGAGGCACATCATGCTGGCCGCCGATATGATGACCGCATCGGGCACGGTGAAACAGATGGGCAGGCACGGAGTCAGCGGTGGAAAGGCCAGTGTGCTCGCGCGGGCCTCATTCGAGATCACGACCAAGCATCTTTTAGAAGCGTGCGTCCACGGCGAGAGCGACAGGCTCAACGGCATAATCGAAAATGTCATCGCGGGGCAGCCAATTCCGTTAGGTACAGGTTCAGTGGAGCTAGCGATGCGGAGGGAAGGGGAAAGTGGACGTAAGTAAGGCGATACGTCAAGCGGTTGACACCGGCAAGGTTATCTTGGGCACAGATAAATCTCGGAAGGCCCTCAAGCTCGGGCAGGCAAAATTGGTAATCACTGCATCGAACTGCCAATCGGAAGTTTTGGAGGATATCAAACATTATGCAGGGTTGGCAAATATTCCCGTTCACATTTTCGCCGGGGACAGCGCGGAGTTGGGGCTCGCCTGCGGCAAGCCATTTTTGGTGAGCGTGCTTGCGCTACTAGAGCCGGGAAGTTCTAACATTCTTAGCTTGGGGGAAACGAAATGAGCATCAAACTCGGTGTCGATGAAATGCGCTACATTGCCCTCTTCGAAGGCTTGACGGGAGCGAGGGTCCAAGATTGTATAATCCACGAAAACGGGGCCAGACTCACCTTCGTCGTGAAGACGGGGGATATCGGCTTTGTCATAGGGAAGGGTGGAAACAATATCCGGAAGACAAAACGGATGATCGGGAAAAGCGTCGAGGTTGTCGAGTACTCTGCAGACCCGGTAAAGTTCGTGAAAAATATCCTGATGCCCGCAAGGGTCAAGGGGGTCAACATCGTCGAACGTGAAGGCAAGAAAATTGCGTTGATAGACGTTGAGGAACAAGACCGAGGAATAGCCATCGGTCGAGGAGGCAGGAAGATCCAGTGCGCAAAGAAACTTGCCCTCCGTCATCACGGGATTCAAGACATCTCACTTGTTTAATTTTTAAGGTTGAAAGGGAAGTATTCTTTTAGGTGGGTAATGTGAGCAAAGGTTCCAGAGGAGAATTTGCAGCTCGGAAGATGAGTTCCAAACGGCAGCAGTTTAGATGGAAGAGCGCCCAATACCAGCGGCGGGTGCTCAGGCTGGACGAAAAAGCTGACCCCCTCGAAGGGTCTCCGCAGGGTAAGGGAATCGTCCTCGAAAAGGTTGGGGTCGAAGCCAAACAGCCAAACTCTGCAATCAGGAAATGCGTTCGCGTTCAGCTCATCAAGAATAGCCGCCAAGTCACCGCCTTCGCTCCTAGGGATGGTGCAATTGGGTTCATCGACGAACACGACGAGGTCGTCATTGAGGGGATAGGGGGAGCAAAGGGTGGTTCGTACGGCGATATTCCTGGCGTTCGCTACAAGGTGATCAAAGTGAATGACGTCTCGCTGAATGAGCTCGTGAAGGGGCGCAAGGAAAAGCCAGCGCGGTGATTAGAGATGGCGTTCAAGTACTTCGACAAGTGGTCGGTCGATGATATTGCGATAAAAGATCCCGGGCTGAAGCAGTACATTCGGCTGGAGCCAGGCATGGTACTGCATGGTGGTGGAAGACATTCCCATAAACAATTTGGGAAAGCAGACGTGCCGATCGTCGAGCGGCTGATAAATAAGATTATGCGCTCAGGGCCGGGCGTGAGTAAGCTGGGAGGCAAGGCGATTCGCAGCGCCAAAGCCTGCGGCAAAAAATACAAGGGATATAACATTGTGCGTAAGTCATTTGGAATTGTCGAAAAGCAGACAAATAAGAATCCTGTTCAAGTTTTGGTCGATGCCATACAGAATTCGGCTCCACGCGAGGAAACGACCCGGATAAGCTACGGGGGAATAAGCTACTACATCGCCATCGACTCCGCCCCCCAGCGGAGGCTCGACATCGCGCTCAAGAATCTAGCGGCCGGAAGCTTCGCAGCTTCTTTCTCAAACAAAAAATCGATTGAGAAGTGCCTTGCCGAGGAACTCATCATGGGCGCTAACAACGACATGAAGAGTTTCGCCGTAGCGCGCAAAGGGGAGATCGAGCGAATAGCGAGGGGAGCAAGATAGCGGAAGGTTTTTAAAATACCCACGCAAATTGGAATTAGTTAGCGGAGGAGAGATGAATGGCGAAACCTCACTTGAACCTGATAACAATCGGACATGTGGACCACGGTAAGTCCACGTTGGTAGGGAGAACCTTTTACGAAAAGGGATTGGTGAAAGAGGAAGATTTGAGAAAGTTCGAGGCGATGGGCGACAAAGGTAAGACCTTCAAGTTCGCTTGGGTGATGGACTCCCTTAAGGAGGAGCGAGAGCGGGGACTTACAATCGACCTCGCACACAAAAAGTTCGAAACGAACAAGTATTATTTCACTGTCATTGATGCCCCAGGGCACCGGGACTTTGTTAAAAACATGATTACTGGAGCGAGCCAAGCTGACGCAGCTGTGCTCGTGGTCGCAGCTGATGATGGCATTATGCCTCAGACACGGGAGCACGCGGCGCTCGCCTTTACCCTTGGTGTTGGGCAACTGGTGATTATTGTAAATAAGATGGATCTCGTGGAATACAAAGAGGATGTGTTTAACAAGATTAAATCTGAGATTACCGACCTGCTGAGAACAGTTGGCTACAAGAATCCAGAAAAATTCACGTTCGTTCCCGCTTCGGCGTTCCATGGGGATAATGTGACCAAACCTAGTGACAAGATGAAGTGGTACACCGGCCCCATCTTTTATGCCTCGCTGGATGCATTTACTGTGCCCCCGAAACCCGTCGACAAACCGCTTCGACTGCCCGTGCAGGACGTGTACTCGATCACTGGGGTTGGAACCGTGCCTGTGGGGAGGGTTGAAACGGGAGTGCTGAAGGCTGGCGACACCCTCATCTTTGAGCCTGCGGGAGTAAGTGCAGAGGTGAAATCGATCGAGATGCACCATGAGACAATACCTCAGGCCGAGCCCGGCGACAATATAGGTTTTAGCGTTCGAGGAATCGAGAAGAACGCGATAAGGCGGGGAGATGTTGCGGGGCACCCGAAGGCGCCTCCAACCGTGGTTAAGGAGTTCACCGCACGAATTGCCGTTCTACAGCATCCAACTGCGTTAGCTGCCGGCTATACTCCTGTCTTCCACGCCCACACGGCGCAGACAGCGTGCACCATATCAGAAATTACCCAGAAGCTCGACCCGAAGACTGGTGAAGTGATTCAGGAGAAGCCAGAATTCATAAAGAAGGGAGACATGGCGACAATTAAGGTAACGCCTACCAAGCCCATGGTGATCGAGAAGGCTGCTGACCTTCCACAACTGAGTCGCTTCGCCGTGCGCGACATGGGCATGACTATCGCCGCAGGCGTCTGCGTCGACCTGACACCCGCGAAATAGTCCCAACTCTTTTATTATCCTCTTCCCTCTAGGTAGGGTGAGGGGTATCATTGCAAAAGGCGCGCATAAGGCTTTCGAGCACAGAGCCAAAGAAGCTAGACGATGTCTGCAAGCAGATTGCTGACATAGCGGAGCGGGTCGGCATCAAGCTTTCGGGGCCCATCCCGCTCCCTACGCGCAGGATAGTGGTGCCCACGAGAAAATCACCCGATGGTGAAGGAACGGCGACATGGGACCGGTGGGAGCTGCGCGTACACAAGCGCTTAATTGACATGCAGGCAGACGAGCGAGCGATGCGGCAAATCATGCGCATCCAGGTGCCTGAAGAGGTCACGATCGAGATCGAGCTCAAGACCTAATTTTCAAATAGTTAATTAGTGAAAGACATACTCTCATTTTGGTGCCGGGGTAGCCAAGCCAGGTAAGGCGCACGCCTTGAGAGCGTGTGGCCCTTTGGGCCTCAAGGGTTCAAATCCCTTCCCCGGCGCTTCTATTTTTATTAAAAAAAGGGGAGAGGATTTTATTGTTTATGATTCCTTCAGAGAAACCCGTATAATATCTGTTTCTAAAATTTCTTGTTGAATGTATGGAAGAGTACAGCTAGTAATGCAAGGTGCACAGCAAATCCTACTCCTAGATGAATGTAATCATGAGTGCCGATGGTTAATACTTTGTCGAGGGCCATGAATGTCCAGAAGTTTGGAATCAGGCCGAAAACATACTTCCAGTTTTCGGCGATGAAGAGGGCGAAGAGGGGGAGGAGGAATGCACCTCCAAGCGTTTTCATCACGGCGAAACCTTGTACTTTGTTACTTGCAAGTACGTTTATTATCAACGCTATCACCGGCGTGAACACGGCAAACAGAACCGCAACCGGCAGATACAAAAGAAATGGAACTTCCACAAGGCCGGTTAGTGCCGGAAACATGGCGACATAGATAAACGAGAACAACGTCATTAATAACATTCTGTAGATGAGGTAGGCGCTCCTTGAAATAGGCATGACACGTAACACCGTTAGCAGGTTTTCATCGCGCTCATCCATGATGAGGAACGCAGTGATGAAACCAAAAACCATAGGTATCATAATAGCCATCATCATGAACAACATAGGGTAGAATGGCTCAAGGTAGTACACATTCTCTGAAATCCATGGGATGACGAACCTAGTCATCACAACGAAGATTATTGGATATGCAACAAAAGCATAAACATAAAATTTGTCTCTTAAGATGTTTCTTAAATCGTTTACGAGTAGTTTGCCGATGTATGCCATTTTACTTTCCTCCCATTATTATATGTTTATAGAATGCTTTTTTTGCAAGATAATAGCATAAAGTTGTCCATAAAGTCAAGTAAACAACTGAATATATTGTTTCCCATAAGGCGACTTCGCTGAACACACCTTTGAGTAGGAAAAAGGATGCCTGTGAAGGCCATAGGTAGAATATAACGTTTTCATACAATCCAGATACGTGCAGCATTGGGGGAATAAATAATATTAGAAATGAAAACGCCATCGTGAGTAAATATTCATTTAGACTACTGCATCTTGATACTAAGATGAAACCAAGCAGTATGAGAAACACGGATGTAAGAATTATTCCAAGGAACATGTAAAGATAGTTGAACGCGAATCCATGAGCAAGGAATAAAAACAGCAAAGCTGCTATGATCGAAAGCGCAGTTAGTGATATTATTTTAGCAAGAAAATAGTTTCGTGTTTCCATTGGTGTGACGGTGAGTGCTTGGAGTGTGTTTTCAGTTTTTTCAAATAGCACCAGCGCTCCAACGAACATGATACCAATTAGTGCTGGATCTAAAACCAAAAACACTGTACGAAAGTATTCCGTGTTTATGAATGGTATTGTCTCAAGGGCCAGGAAGTATAAGACAACGCTTGCTATCGAGAGGTGGATTATCTTGTACCTGGATTGCAGGATGAACTCCCATTTGACCATTGTCTTAAGTTGCGTCATTACAGCTGCCTTCCTGTAACCTTGATGAATACCTCTTCTAGAGTTGCATCAGCGGTGTGGATGGTCTGAACTTGCCCTCCTTTTAGCAGTTTTATGAACTTGCTGTTCGTACCAAGATTTGCCAGTTGGAACTTGTCTCGTATGAGTTTATCGCCTTTGAGATATTCCACTTTGACGAGTTTTTTGCCGTGTTTTATCTTAAGTTCCTTTGGGCTTGCAATCAGGTTTAATTTGCCATCTATTATGAATCCTACCTTGTCACAAAGCTCGTCAGCAACAGTCATATTATGTGTTGTAAGAAAGATTGATTTGCCCTCCTTCTTCTTTTTCAGGATGATGTTTTTGACCTGTCTGGAGCTGACTGGGTCAAGACCAGTGGTGGGTTCATCTAGAAACAGTATCTGAGGTTTGTTGAGCAATGCCCGTATGAAATTTAGTTTCATTTTCATACCTTTGGAAAATGAGCCTACTCTCTGATTAGCGTCCTGGTCTAGGTCTACCATTTTCAGCAGTTCATGAGGATCAACGGTTTTCCTACTGTAAAAGGAAGCAAACAGTTCTAGGTTCTCCAAGGCGGTGAGTTTCTGGTAATGATTGGGGAATTCGAAGCAGACACCGATTCTCTCATATAAGTCTGATTTCCAGTTTTGAAGGTCTTTATCTAGTAATTCAACATTTCCACCGTATCCTTTGAGTAGTCCTATGATTATCTTTTGTGTGGTGGTCTTCCCTGCACCATTTGGTCCTAATAACCCAAAGATTTCTCCTTCCTTTATTTGGAAAGAAATTCCGTTTAATGCTTTCTTTTTTGATTTTGGATATGTGAACTCAAGATTTTCTACTTTTATCATATCACATCCCCATCCTTCTTTTACCCGTATATTGCCTCTCATTTAAATTCTAATATTAAATATAAATCCGCCTAATGTCGAGGTGGCAAAATAAGCGTGGAAATCCTCATCCTCTAGAACCTGCTCGTCTACCAGCCGCACGACGGGTACACGGCGGCGTGGATGGTGCGGATCTACTTGGTGTAGGCCATAAAGGATGGAAGTCTTTCGGTGTTTTATCTCAGGAGAGTAACGCCTCCAAAAATCCCGACCGGAGGCAGAAAGTATCGATTTGCCCGTAAAACCTGTGCCAAAATCCCTTCCCCGGCGCCACGGAGTCCAACGAACAAACCACCAAAAAATCCGTGCACCCAGTAAGTTTAAATCCAATTTCTAAAAACAACATTTGATGGTGAAAGCAGGAATAGGTCTCGCAGGCTTAGGCTTCATGGCTAGGGTTCATTCCAGGGCTCTAAATGGGATACCGGAAGCCAAAATAGTCGCCGCATGGTCTAAATTTCCCGAGGAACACGTGAAGTTTGATGAGTTCAGCAAGAAATTAGGATTCGAGATTGGAACATATTACACAAACATTGAAAAAATGCTTGAGGACCCATGGGTCGACGCGGTCATTTGTGCCATCCCATCAAGATTCGCCGAACCTATAGCTAATGAGATTATCAGGGCCGGGAAACCTGCCCTTATCGAATGTCCTCCAAGTGATACTCCTGAAGGAATAGACCGCATGGAGAAATTTGCAAAAGAGCGAGGTGTCAAATTGATGCCTGGCCACTGTTATCGATTCGCCCCCTGTTTTAAAAAATCTAAAGAACTCGTCGATAAAGACGAAATCGGGGCACCTTTATTCGTTCACTTCAGAGAATTCGTGCCCGCAGAGAGTCTCGCGAGACAATGGGCGCCCGGATCTTGGATCTGGGATAAGGACAAAGGCGGGCCAATACCAACCATGACGGTTTTTTGCATGGATATGGCGCGCTGGCTTTTGAACTCCGAACCTGTGTCGCTGTATGCAACGGTCAAATGGCAAGAGCTACCACAACTTGGCACCCTGGGATACACGGTGTCAAACGTGATCAAATTCGAGAACGATGTTACGTGGGTTAACGAATTCAGCGGCAACGTTGCACCGTCCGTGGGTCCTTCCATGAAGATGGAAATCTTTGGTGAAAATGGGAACGCTGTGATGGTAGACGGCCCCGAGAGAGTAATTCTCCACACAGAGAAAAAAGGAGTAAAGCGGGAATGGTCTTTTGACATAACTCGACCCGAGAGATGGGGCCATAAACCACAGGACGAGCATTTCATCAGATCGGTTGTACTCGGTCACGAGGAGCCAATCGTGAGGTTGCAGGATGCAAAAAAAGCACTAAAAATGTCTTTAGCAATCTTGGAATCATCGAAAACCAACAGGGTAATTCAATTCGATCAGTTTTAGTAAAAAATTCTTGCTCAACTTCGTCTGATTTTTCCTTCTTTGAAATATTCGTGATGCAGGTTTTTACTTTGGGTCTCGGAAAGGTCTTCACACTAAAATGCAGCACGCTTGAAAACTTTTATGCGCCATTTATCGGGTGTCTCAAACAGCGGCTTTCGGTTAAATTTATCCTAAGTTACCTGAAGAACCAAAGTGATGACAAAGCGTTTCGAGTGGGTCGAACACCCGTCGGACATCGGCTTTCGCGCCTACGGTCACGACTTAGCTGAGGCCTTCGAGAACGCGGCGCTTGCTTTCTTCGAGGTGATGGTCGACACAAGCAAGGTCGAGCCGCGCGAGGAGGTCACGGTCGAGCTGGAGGCTGAGGACGAGGGGGCTCTGCTTTATGATTGGTTAGAGAGACTGCTCTACTTTCACGACACCCAAAACTTGGTGATGTCAAAGTTCAGGGTGGAGATTTCTGGGACCAATGGTGGCTTCAAGCTCATTGCCCGAGCTTGGGGGGAACCCTTCGACCCGGCTAAGCACCCCGAGAGAACCGCAGTCAAGGCGATGACCTACCACATGATGGAAATCAAGTGCGAACCTGAACGCTGCTCGGTGCAAGCGGTCGTCGATATTTGAAAAATTGCACGTTTTTCAAACCAAAGGGTAATTAACGCTGCAAGCACCTGTTAGTTTAAGGTGCAAAAATGGTGTGGACGGATAAGATTAAGCAAATCGACGATGTGCGGTGGGAGATCCCTCAGGACTACAAGCGCGGGATGCGAGTTCCAGTTCGGATATACGCTGACGCCGAGCTGCTAAATGAAATTCGCAGGGACATGACGCTGGAGCAAGCCACGAATGTATCGTTCCTGCAGGGCATCTACAAATACTCGATAACGCTTCCCGATGGACATCAAGGATATGGATTTCCGATAGGTGGGGTTGCGGCTATCGACGCTGAGACCGGCGTCATTAGCCCCGGTGGTGTAGGATACGACATCAACTGTGGAGTGCGGTTGCTGCAGACTAATTTCGACAAAAAAGACATCGAGCCGAAACTCCGCGAACTCGTAGACGCGTTCTTCCGGAACGTGCCCTCAGGGTTGGGTAGCAGGGGAAAAGTCAAGCTTACCTCTCCCCAGCTTGATGAAGTTCTTGAGAACGGCGTAAGGTGGGCTGTCGAGAACGGTTTTGGTTGGAAAGAGGACATGGAGAGACTTGAAGAGGGAGGGTGCCTTGCCGGTGCTGATGCGGGTAGAGTAAGCCAGCGTGCAAAAGAGCGCGGCCGTCCCCAGCTTGGCAGCCTTGGAAGTGGAAATCATTTCTTGGAGATTCAAGTAGTCGATAAAATTTTTGATCAAGAAGTCGCTCGATCCTTTGGGATAACCCACGAGGGGCAAGTGATGGTTATGATTCACACCGGATCTAGAGGTCTGGGCCATCAGGTCTGCTCGGACTATTTGAGAGCTATGGAACATATCGTTAGAAAATATGGCATAACTCCCCCAGATAGAGAACTTGTCAATGTGCCGATAAATTCGCCTGAGGGGCAAGCATATCTCGCAGCGATGGCGTGCGCTGCAAACTACGGCTTCACAAACAGACAGATGATCACGCATTGGGTGAGAGAATCGTTCGAGCAAGTCTTTGGGCAGGATGTGGAAAAATTGGGTCTCCACCTCGTTTACGGGCTTGCACATAACATCGCTAAATTTGAGGAGCATCAAGTTGACGGAGAGCGCAAGAAAGTTTGTGTACATCGGAAAGGTGCTACAAGAGCGTTTCCTCCCGGACACCCCGATGTGCCCGCCCTGTACCGTAGCGTTGGGCAACCGGTGCTTATCCCGGGGGACATGGGCACTGCCTCCTACGTGCTCGTGGGCACCGAGCAGGCGATGCGGGAGACGTTTGCCTCGACCGCTCACGGTGCAGGACGCCGTATGAGCCGCACAGCGGCGCTCAAGCAGTTCTGGGGTGAAAATGTGAGGAAAGAGCTCGAGTCGAAGGGCATCATAGTACGAGCGGCCAAAGCTTCGGTAATCGCGGAGGAAGCACCAAAAAGCTACAAAGATATCCATAAGGTCTGTGAGGTGTCCCATAGGGCGGGAATCGCTCGAATGGTCGCCCGCTTGAAACCTATGGGAGTTGTAAAGGGTTAGGCGATGATGCCCAGAACATCCACATCGTTTTTCGTGCTGCTGCCTTCCTCGCTCGTTGCTGATGCGCCTGACCTTCGACAGAAAACCCTCAAGATCGGTACAATCGGACGCGCGCTGGCGATTTTTCGTGTTGGCAAGGTTTGCATTTATAACGATGATGACCCCCACGTAAAAAATCAAACCTCCGAGGTCAAGATTATCTCAACACTTTTGCATTATATGGAAACGCCGCAATATCTGCGCAAACTCCTATTCCCACGTACACGAGAGCTTCGCTATGCTGGTTTGCTACCGCCGCTGCGTACCCCTTCCCATCCGCTCGCAGATGAAAAGACCGCTGCCGACAATTATCGTGAAGCCGTCGTTATAGATGTAGATAAACGTGGTAGCCTGCTTGAAACTGGAATACGTGAACGTGGCTTCACAAGTGAAAAACTCAGCGTTGGTCAGCGGGTAACGGTAAGGCTCGGCAAAAGTTTGGGTGAAGGCAAACGTGCAATCGAGCTAGTGCCCCGAAGTAAAGTAGGTGAATACTGGGGCTACGAAGTCTTTCGTGCGAAAACCCTCGCAGAGGCTTTAAAAGTTCTGAAAGCAGATTATGTTACAGGGACTTCACGGCATGGGCAAAATTTATATGAAGCCGTGCAAGCGATAGAGAGTAACAAACCTCACAGCGTGGCGGTGGCTTTCGGGGGCTCTTATGCGGGGCTCTTCGAAATTTGCGAGCGCCAAGGCGTCGATGCGAATAAACTCTTCGACGTCGTGATCAACACGATCCCGAGCCAAGGGACCGCCACCGTTCGAACGGAAGAAGCGCTTGTAGCCACGCTCGCGCTGCTGAACGCGCTCATCGGGGGATAAAATGGGAAGGCGAAAACATCGCCCAAGGCGGGGTTCGCTCGCCTATACACCGCGAGTGCGAGCCCCACGCCAAGTCGCCCATGTGCGGGCTTGGCCAGCGGAAGCTACCTTGCAACTCCAAGAGTTTGTCGGCTACAAGGCAGGGATGACCCAAGTCTTCATGATAGACGACCGCAAAGAGAGCATGACTTCGGGCCAAGAGATAAACGTCCCCGCCACGGTCATTGAAGCCCCGCCTCTTGTCATTTATTCAGCTCGCCTGTACAGCTCGACCACCAGAGGACTCAACGCTGCAACGGATATCTGGGCGAGCGAGCTGCCGAAGGATCTTGCTAAAAAGATAAACTTGCCCAAAAAGTACGACCAGCAGAAAGCGTTCGAGCGCGCAGAAGCACTCATCAAAGAAGAAAAAGTTGTCGACGTTCGTGTACTCGCGTGTACCCAGCCCCGCGCCAGCAACATGCGCAAGAAAAATCCAGACCTAATCGAAATCCGCGTCGGGGGCGACAAGATAGAGGAGCGATGGAATTACTGCAAGGAATTGCTGGGGAAGCAGGTCCGCGTTGTCGATGTCTTTAAAGAGGGCGAATACGTCGACGTGCTCGCAATCACCAAGGGCAAAGGATTTCAGGGGCCCGTCAAGCGCTGGGGGATCAAAATTTTGCCTCGCAAGACCAAGGAGGGGCACCGCCAAGTTGGAACGCTTGGCCCTTGGTCGCCCGCGCGGGTAATGTGGACCGTCCCCGCCGCAGGACAGATGGGTTACCACCAGCGCACTGAGCTCAACAAGCGCATCTTGAAGCTCGGAGGCGATGGAAAGGAGGTGACGCCAAGCGGTGGTTTCCTCAGGTATGGTCCAATCAAGGGAGATTTCATCGTCCTCTCGGGATCGATACCAGGACCCACGAAAAGGCTTGTGCACCTCCGACAACCCATGCGTCTGCCCGCCGGAACTCTGACCTCGCCGCCCTCTATCACTTACATAAGCACGGCTTCCCAGCAGGGTGCATGAAGATGAAAGTCCACGTATATTCTCTTGAAGGTAAACCCGCCGAGGAGATCGCGCTACCAGCGATCTTCGATGAACAGTTCAGACCTGACATCATCAGACGCGCGGTGATTGCCGCCCAGACTTCCCGGCTTCAACCTTGGGGATCCGACTGGATGGCGGGCAAGCGCACTTCCGCCGAGACATGGGGGAAAGGACGTGGCGTTGCTCGAGTTCGTCGCGTGAAGGGAACTCGTTACCCAGCGGCTGGACGTGGGGCTTTTGCCCCCTTCACAGTCGGAGGGAGACGGGCCCACCCACCGAAAGTCGAAAAGGTTCTCCGAGAGCGTGTCAACCGAAAAGAGCGCCGGCTTGCCATTCGCTCGACGGTCGCCGCTACCAAAGAGAAAAAGTTGATCAGCTCTAGGGGTCACATCGTTGAAAGCGTTGCTGAGTTCCCGCTCGTGGTAACTGACGAGCTTGAAGGGATTGGGAGAACCAGCCAGACGAAGGAAATCCTCCGAAAGCTCGGATTGTGGCAGGATGTAGAGCGCGTCGCTAGAAGTAAGCGAGTGCGAGCGGGGCGTGGCAAGATGCGTGGCAGACGATACCGGCAGGCCGTCGGTCCACTCATCGTAATCGGCGAAGACAAGGGCATCAAACTCGGTGCGAGGAACTTGCCAGGCGTCGAGGTCGTGAAAGTTAGAACTCTTAACGCGGAACAGCTCGCCCCTGGAGGAGTTGCAGGGCGGCTTACAGTATGGACAAAAGGGGCTATCCAAAAGCTCGCCGGAGGATTGTTCGTATGAAGGACCCGCACAAAGTCGTGCTCTACCCGCAGGCCACAGAGAAGGCCGTGAAGCTAATCGAGTCCGAGAACAAGCTCATGTTTATCGTGGCGAACGACGCAACCCGATCGGACGTGAAGCGCGCAATCGAGCTGCTTTTTGAAGTGAAAGTCGATAGCGTGAAAATAGAGGTAATCCCAGATGGGCGAAAACGCGCCTATGTGAGACTCGCGCCTGAATTCATGGCGGACGAGATAGCCTCGAAACTGGGGATGATCTGATGGGAAAGCGGATAAGAGCTCAAAGGCTCGGCAAAGGGGCGCCTACCTACCGTGCAAAGTCCTGGCGAAAGCTTGGTGAGGTTAAGCTCCCTCCAGCCGAAAAGGAGGCTGAGGCAGTCGTGATCGACATCCTGCATGATTCTGGCAGGAGCGCCCCGGTGGCTAGGATAAGGTACGGTGATAAAGAGGAGCGTTTGGTACTCGCGCCTGAGGGGTTAAAAGTGGGAGATAAAATAACGTGTGGCATCTCAGCCCCTATCAAGCTGGGCAACACGCTTTCACTTGCCGAGATTCCGGAGGGCACCCCCCTTCACAACATCGAATCGAGACCGGGGGATGGAGGACGCTTTGTTCGCGCCTCCGGCACCCATGGTATTCTGATTGCCCACGACATTGGCCGTGCGACAGTCCAGCTCCCTTCAGGAGAAATTAGGGATTTCAACCCACGTTGCCGAGCCACCGTAGGGGTCGTCGCTGGCGGCGGGCGTCTAGAGAAACCGTTCGTCAAGGCTGGAAAGCGCTATCACGCCATGCTCGCGCGAGGGAAGCCATACCCTCACGTGCGGGGCGTCGCGATGAATGTAGTCGACCACCCCTTCGGGGGGGGCAGGGGTAAGCACGCAGGCAGACCGAAAACCGTTGGACGGGGTGCGCCGCCCGGGCAAAAGGTGGGGTTAATAGCGGCAAAGAGAACTGGTAAGAGGTAAACACATGCCGAAGAAGTTTACGTTTATGAATTATTCGATTGAGGAGCTCCAGAAGCTCCCGCTCGACGATTTCGCGAAGCTCCTACCAGCGCGCCAGCGGCGCTCGCTCGCCCGCGGTCTCACGCCTCGAGAGAAGAAATTAATCGAACGCATTCGAAAGGCGCGAAAAGCAGAAAAAATAGATGCCCCCATCCGAACCCACTGCAGAGAGATGGTAATCCTACCAGAGATGGTTGGCCTGAAGTTCGCTATCCACAATGGAAAGGAGTTCATCATGATCGAGGTGAAGCCGGAGATGATCGGCCACCGTCTCGGCGAGTTCTCACAAACGCGCAAGAAGGTTACCCATGGAACGCCGGGGCTAGGCGCGACCCGCAGCTCGTTGTACATTCCTTTGAAGTGATTCGATGCCTAAATTCGGTTATTCTACAAAAGTGGATGAACCATGCGCGAAAGCTTTCGGCAGAGAAATGCGGGTCTCACCCAAGCACGCGATGGAGGTCTGCAGGGCAATCAAAGGCATGAAACTAGCTACGGCCAAGGGATATTTGCAAGCGGTTGTTGATAAGAAAAAGCCCGTCCCGTTCAAGCGCCATCGAAAGAAGATTCCACACAGACGGGGGGCAGGAGGAAGCGGACAGTTCCCGGTTAAAACGGCGAGCGCGATTTTAAGGGTTTTGGGTAATGCTGAAGCCAACGCAACGTACAAAGGGCTCGACGCGGAGAAGCTCAAAGTCGTACACGCGAGCGCCCACAAGGGAATCACAATCCCTGGATTTCTGCCCCGCGCTTTCGCTCGAGCCACCCCTTTCAACAAGCCGCTGACTAATGTGGAGATAATCCTCAAGGAGGCAGCCTAGTGCCCGTGGAGCGCACCTTCATTAAGCTCGGCTTAAAACGTGTGGGGCTCGATGAGTTCTTAGCGCAAGAGCTCGAGCGGGCGGGGTACGGTGGGGCAGACATCAGGCGAATCCCAACTGGCACGCGGGTCGCACTCTATGTCGAGCGGCCCGGGATTGTAATCGGGCGTAAGGGAAAGAGCATAAGGCACCTCACTGATGAGCTCTCCCAAAAATTTGAGTTGGAGAATCCGCAGGTAGAAGTCGTCGAACTCAGGAAGCCTGAGCTCTGCGCCCCTATTATGGCAAAGCGAATCGCGTTCGCCCTCGAGCGTGGGATAAGCGCGAGGCGGGTCGGGCACACTGCGCTGCGGAGGGTAATGAACGCTGGTGCCAGAGGCGCCGAAATCACGATCTCAGGGAGGATAGCTGGAGAACGCACACGTACTCAACGCGTCTATCAGGGTTACCTCAGCAAGGCGGGGGAACCAGCGGAAAAATTGGTTAGCCACGGTTACGCGGCCGCGAAGCTGAAGCCGGGGATAGCCGGGGTAAAGGTGCTGATAATGCCCCCTGATGCCCCCCTGCCTGACGAAATCAAAATTGCAGCCGAGGAAACCCCCAAGCCAGCAGAAGCTGTTCCAGCGGTGAAGGCGGATGAGAAGGGGGAAGAAGCTAAAGCCGCAGAAGGAGAAGCAAAAGAAGTTAAACCCGAGGAAGGCGAGAAAAGTGGCGATACTCAAATCCAGTGAGATTCGAGACTTGAGCGTTGAGGAGATGAAGGCAAAGATCAGAGAGCTCCGGGCCGAACTAGCCCGAACGCGCGCTACAGCCGCCGCAGGAGGCTCGCTCGAGAACCCGGCGCGTATCCACGAGCTCCGACGTACGATAGCTCGAATACTCACCATTATGAAGGAAAAACAAAAAGGAGGTGCATGAGAGCTGCCAGAAGTGTGCAAGGTCTGTGGTCTGCCCAAAGAACTTTGCGTCTGCCAAGAGATCGCTCGTGAACAGCAGCGAATCAATATATATTCAATCAGGCGAAAATACGGCAAAATCATGACCATCATTGAAGGCATAGATGAAAAACAACTTGATATCAAGGAACTGACAAAGAGCTTGAAATCGAAGCTCGCGTGCGGCGGAACCTCAAAAGAGGGTCACATCGAGCTTCAAGGCAGTCACAAAGCCCGAGCGAAAGAGGTGCTCGTGGAGATGGGCTTCTCCTCTGAAATGATCGACACGAGATAGGTGAAGCGTATGCCGATAACTAAGCGAAATATGCTGCGGCATGAGCTCATTGGGCTTGAAGCTAGGGTCACGAATAGTTCGGACCCTACGCTGCTCGGCACTCGTGGCACCATCGTCGACGAGACACGCGACATGCTGGTAATCGAGCAAGCCAGCAGGGCTAAGATCGTGCCCAAGGCGAGCTCTAAATTCATGTTCATCCGCCCTAACGGAGCAGAAGTCGAAGTCAACGGAGCGAAGCTCGTCGGGCAACCTGAAGAACGGGTGAAACGGAGGAGGTAAATCTATGGTAGGCATGGGAATAAAACCCCCAAAGGAGCGATGTTCCGACCCAAAGTGTCCATTTCACGGCACGCTCTCGGTGCGGGGCAGGACTTTCGAAGGCATCGTGACGAGCGATAAGATGTCACGTACGGTCACGGTAGAGATGGAGCACATGCAGGTGATCCCAAAATACGAGCGATATGAACGCCGCACCTCCAAGCTCCATGCTCACAACCCGCCCTGCATTGCCGCTCACGTTGGGGATAAGGTGAAAATTATGGAGTGTCGACGGTTGAGCAAAACCAAAGCATTTGCCGTCGTGCAGAAGCTGGGGGCTTAGTATGGGAAAGAAAGGTATTGGCACTTCGATCGGTGCGACCACGGTGGCCCCCATACGAGCGTTGCCGATTGGGGCGCGTCTCGGCTGTGCCGACAACACAGGAGCCAAGGAGCTGCAGATCGTGAGCGTCATCGGTTACCACGGCCGACACAGGCGCATCGGCAAGGCAGGGGTAGGAGACCACATCGTCGCCTCTGTCAAGAAAGGCACTCCCGAATTTCGGAAACAACTCGTCCGCGCAATCGTCATCCGCCAGCGCAAGGAATACCGCCGCACAGATGGAATGCGGATAAAATTTGAGGGCAACGCAGCAGTCCTGATAACCCCCGAGGGAGCTCCTAGGGGTTCGGAGATCAAAGGACCCATGGCCCGCGAGGCAGCCGAGCGATGGCCTCGCGTAGCCGGGATAGCCTCAACGGTGGTATGAACGATGGTAAGCAAACAGCCCAGAAAACAACACTTAGCGCTTTACACCGCGCCCTTGCACCGGAGGCACCGATTCCTTTCCGCATCCCTCAGCCGCGAGCTCCGGGGGAAACACAAAACGCGTTCCCTGCCCGTGCGGAAGGGGGACAAAGTGCGGATTATACAGGGCGACTTTAAGAAGCATGAGGGCGATGTGCTCGGGGTAAATACGAAGCGTCGCCGCATCCAAGTCCAGGGAGCAACAACTACGAAGGCTGATGGAACTCAAGTCACTAGGCTGCTCTCACCTTCAAACGTTGTGTTAATAAAGCTAGTCTCAGACAAAGAGCGCGACAAAGTGCTCGAGAGGAGGTCAAAAGGTGGCGAAAAAGGGTCAAAGTAAACACGTGAAACGCTACGCGGCACCGCGAACACTAAAACTTCCGCGCAAGTCTTTCCCTTGGATGGTGAAGCCCTCACCCGGCCCCCATCCTCGCGAAAGCGCTCTGCCGCTTCGGCTGCTTTTAAGGGATTACCTCTCGCTTGCCCGAACTGCTCGGGAAGCAGATAGAATTCTCGCAGAAGGGCAAGTGCTCGTAGACGGCAGAGTGAGACGAAACCCCAAGTTCCCAGTTGGCCTGATGGACGTGGTGCAACTGCCAGCCCTGAACCAAAATTATCGCGTGCTTCTAGACCACCGCGGGCGTCTAGTCCTCCGCGAGATAGATCAAGCTGAAACATCTTCGAAGCTTTGCAAGGTCATGCGTAAAGATATCGTACGGGGCAGACAGGCCCAGCTCTCTTTCCACGACGGCAAGACGCTCGTCGGAGATTTCGATGAATTCAAGTTGGGCGATGGGATAAAACTTGCCCTACCCGAGCTCAAGGTGCTCGAGCGATTTCCGTTTGAGAAGGGAGCCACGATATTAGTCACCGATGGGAAAAACGTGAGCAAGGTTGGCACTATAACCGATGTCAAACTGGTCGAGGGCACACATCCAAACATCGTGACATTCGAGGCCGCCGGCAAAACTTTCCAAACCCCCAAACATTACGTATTCGTCGTAGGAAAGGAGAAGCCCGCCATTTCGCTGCAGGAGGCACCCGCATGAACCTGATGCGCGAGATTCGAATCGAGAAAGTTACCCTCAATATAGGAGTCGGCGAGGGCGGCGACAAGCTCGCGAAAGCCGAGCGGGTGCTGGGGAGCATCACAGGGCGAAAACCAGCGCGAACGCAGGCGAAACGGACGATAAGGGAGTGGGAGGTAAAGCAAAGCGAGCCCATAGGTTGCAAAGTCACGCTGCGTGGAGAGGAAGCTACAAAAATTCTAAAGCGATTGTTCGATGCAGTCGAGCGCCGCCTCAGCGAGAAGTGTTTTGATGGCAAGGGAAACTTCGCCTTCGGGGTCAAGGAGCACATCGATATTTCCGGCGTTTCTTATGATCCAGAAATAGGCATCTTCGGGATAGATGTATGTGTAACGCCTCAGAGACCCGGATATAGGATCAAGCGCAGGCGGCGCCAACCAAAGGCGATACCAAAAAGGCACTGTATCGTTAAAGAGGAAGCAATAAATTTCATCACCGAGAAATTTGGAGTTCAGGTGATCTGATGCCAAAGCGGAAGTTTGGAAGGGGCGCCCATAAGTGCATCCGATGTGGCAGGTACGGGCATGTATACCAGCAATACGGGCTAAAGTTGTGCCGACGCTGCTTCCGCGAACTGGCGCCGAAGATGGGGTTCAAAAAGTATGGGTGAGTAGATGCTGTTAGACCCTCTAGCCAACGCGCTATCAAAAATTGAGAACTACGAGCGCGCTCGAAAGCGCGAGGCGACAGTAGCCCCCGCATCGAAGCTGATCAGCAAGGTGTTGCGCATCATGCAGGAGGAGGAATTCATAGGTGAGTTCGAGTTCATCGACAATGGCCGCGGTGGGAAGTTCAGGGTCGCACTGCAGGGTAAAATAAACGGATGCGGGGTGATAAAACCCAGATACGCCGTGAAGCGCGACGGTTACGAGCAGTGGGAGAAGCGCTACTTGCCCGCTGCTGGGTTCGGCTTGATTATAGTTTCTACGCAGAGGGGGATCATGTCTCACCAGCGGGCGATGGAGCAGGGTTTGGGTGGACGGCTTATCGCGTACATTTACTAACAAATGCAGTTGAAACGCTGCGATGTTTTCGCCACACTTTTAATGAAGAAAAGCTGAGAATAGAAGGAGTTGAACCCAAGGGGTACAAAGAATGCTATCTGCAATCAGAGAAGAGGTAGATGTGCCCGAAGGTGTGGAGCTTAAGCTCTCGGGCAAGGCGATCGAGGTTAGTGGACCGAAGGGCAAGCTCGCACGCAAATTCGATGTCCCCGGAATCGATCTGAGAATGGAGGGGAAAAAGATTTTGATCGAAATATCATCTCCGCGTCGAAAGCTTCGGGCTGCACTTGGCATGGTTCGGGCCCGTCTGGTTAATATGTTTAAGGGCGTCACTGCTGGTTTCACTTACAAGCTTCGCGTGGTTTACTCGCATTTTCCGATCACGGTAAAGATAGAGGGAAAGCGTGCCCTGATTCAAAACTTTCTCGGCGAGCGGGCCCCCCGCGTGGCCAAGATCATCGGTGACGTGAAAGTGGAAGTAAAGGGGGAAGAAATAATTGTTCAAGGTATTGATAGGGACGAAGTCGGACAGACAGCATTTAACATCGAACAGGCGACTTTCATCAGGCACCGCGACCCACGCGTCTTTCAAGACGGTTGTTATATTGTGGAGAAGGCATGAGAATGACGAGAAAAAAAAGCACCCATAAATTCAGGCGTCAGGAGTGGTTTAGGTTCGCAAAGCTCGGTGAGAAGTGGCGCAAGCCCAGAGGTAGCGACAGCAAGATGCGCCTTGGCATAAAGGGCAAACCGACGATTGTCTCAATTGGCTATCGATCGCCGAAAAGCGTACGGGGGGTTCATCCTTCCGGATTTGTCGAAGTTCTGGTGCATGCTCCCCGCGATCTCGAGGGACTTGACACGAGCAAGCAAGCGGTTCGGATAGGCTCAAGCGTCGGTGGGCGAAAACGAGAACAGATCCTGGCTAAAGCCAAGGAACTCGGTATCAAAGTTCTAAATCCTGGAGGCAAAAAACGTGAAGTTGAACACGCAGCGTAGACTGGCGGCTGACATCCTCGGTGTGGGTGTTAACCGAGTTTGGATCGACTCAGCCCGCATAGCCGATGTCTCCTCGGCGATCTCGCGTGAGGATGTCAAGCGTTTGATCCGACAGGGCGCGATCAAGGCGAGACCGGAGCTGGGGATAAGCCGTGGAAGGTTCAGGCGACGGGCCGCCAAGCGCAAGCAAGGCAGGCGGCGAGGCGTTGGAAGCAGGAAAGGCACGCCA